>Ga0210377_10000072_pt1 | contig 88780 bp, 84 predicted proteins | sample PLM4_65_b1redo_FD_155480 | JGI IMG/M metagenome (GOLD analysis project Ga0210377, IMG submission 155480) | Groundwater sediment microbial communities from an aquifer in East River, Colorado, USA - PLM4_65_b1 redo | ecosystem: Environmental > Terrestrial > Soil > Riparian zone | place: USA: East... | reverse complement strand
AGTCGACCCTCAGTCCGGTCATGACATCCCAGTACGTTCCGCTTTCAACCCTCTGTCCACCAGTATGTTTAAACATGATCTGATCCTCCTTTCGGCTGTGTAATATCCTATCGTTGATTGAAACATATCATAAGAAGGGGATCTTGATAATCGGTATAAACTCTTAGGCTCATGGGAAATTGTTCGTAGTCAAAAAGGGCATTGCACCGATGAAAATGTTTAAAAACCCTGATAAAGTTCAGGCAGGCGCAAATAACGCGGGTTTTGTACTGCAAATGCTCCTATTGGGCTTGTTCGTAGACCATGCTTTCTGCGATTTTCACAATTTCTGAAGGAGGGGCTACCATGGCCACTTCGATATGGTAGGAAGACTCGTTCCACGAGATGCGGCAGCACTGTTCATTGTCCTTGCACAGACCTACTTCGAGCAGGGCATTTCGTCCCTTGAAGGGAAAGTTTACTCGTTCGTTTGTACGGGTCATCTCTATCATCGCGTTTGGGACCGGGTTGGGCAACGTTGTCTGCGAAATAGCGAGGGAGACGTTGTTGTCTTCCTTCCGTTTGAATTCCATCAGGATCATTGCATATGGCTTGGACTGCGCTGTTATCCGTGCGGGCGGCCACTGCAATCCTTGAGGATAGTATGAGGGAATGTATATGTCGCGGATATGAAGTTTCGACTTTACCTCATCGATGCTGCCATAGGTGCTCGGAAGTCCCTCCTGCAGCATGTCGGGCGTCCAGTTCAACAATTTGAGCGAGCCGATCAAGGCGGCAACCGCTATTACGAACATGATAAAGCCGAGTATCCGTTCCCGCATGGGGTCTCCTTTGTCCGTCATACGACGGAGTAGTTGATCATGATGATCGCAATGCTGGTCAAGACAAAAGCAAAACGATCCTTCGTACGCCTCTGTATGCGGTTCGCCTCGAGGCGCGCGATTCGGTCCTCAATGATCATTGCGTGGCTGAATTCCTCCAGACGGTCCCTTGCAAGTGTGATTTCTGCTTGACCTGCTTCACCTTCGTCAGCAGGACCGTGGAACTTTCGCAGCGTATCTGCGAGCGCCTGTGACTTGCCGGTAAGGGTGATTGCAATATCATCGCAGATTTTTTCCTCTTCCTGAACGATCCTCCGGAATTCAACAAGTGCGATGGGATTGAAAAACTGCACGATCCTGAGCAGGAACGTGACGATCAGCAGCGGCAGTTTATTTCGTTCAATGTGGGCGATTTCATGGGCTATCGCCGTTTGAATTTCCTCTTCCGTCAGCGTCTCGGCGGTTCCTGTGGAAATAAAGATCGCAGGGCGTTTCCCCGTTGTAACGAACAGAATGAGGTCGTCGTCCTGGATGATGAAGACCTCCGGTTTGGGATCGGGCAGATGAGCCAAAGCCTTGCTTACCATTGAATCCGCAGCGGGTTTTTCGCCCTGTGCCTCCTTGCCTCGCGATGCAAGGGCATGCTTGATGATCGGGATTATCTCCTGAACGATGAAGACAATAGTCGTTAAGGACAATAACATGAGGAACAGCACCCACGCCGAAATGCCCCGCCAGATTTCCAGATTCAACCATCGGGTCATATCAAACAGGGCTTCCAGCCTGAAGGAGAGCGAGCTGCGCAAGGGATTGATCGCCTGGTAGAGTGGAAATGAAAGAATCGGTAGGACGATGACGAGCAGGCGGAAGCGCTGGCGCACGACGGGGTTCTCGATCTTCCACGCCTGAAGTGCCGCGTCGACGAGAAGCGCTGCTATGAAGGAGTGAAAGAACGATTGGGTGATGTACATACCCGGATAGGAATTGTAGAAGGTCACTATATTCATAATGAGGCACAGAAAAATACAGTTCATTATACTGAAATAATGAGATAGTTGCCAGACAAAATAAATAAGCGTATAATTATCACGTGTTACGCTTCAGTGGCGAAAGGGAGCGTCAAAATGGAATATTTTGACGTTTTGGATTGCGCGGGCCGAAAAACCGGAGAGGTCATTACACGCGATAAGGCGCACGAGACCGGTGTATGGCATGGGGTATTCCATTGCCTCATCATATATGAGCGCGAGGGCAGGGGGTATGTGCTGTTCCAGAAGCGGTCAGCGCTGAAAAAGATTGCGCCCGACAAGTTCGATGTTAGCGTTGGGGGACACTACACCGCCGGCGAGGATGCGAAGGCCGCCGGGCCCCGGGAGATCAAGGAGGAACTGGGACTTGAGGTCCGTTTCACGGACCTTTTGCCTGTCGGACGCAGGTTGTTTGTATACTGTTTTACACCCGGAGCTATCGAATACGAATTTCAGGACGTGTTTATGCTTGTTCGTGATGTCCGGCCCGCCCACCTTGCGCTTCAGAAAGAAGAAGTGGCCGGTGTGCTTGAGATGAACCTTGAAACGGGGATAGAGCTTTTCTCCGGTAAACGATCAACTGCGGAGTGTTCCCTGTACCGGACTGGTTTGCCAAGCGAGCGGGTGCGGGTGTCCACGAATGATTTTGTCCCGAGTATTGACCGCTATTACCTCAAACTCCTGCTCCTTGCGCAACGGTATCTGAATGGCGAGCGCGAACTTCTTGTGATCTGAGTTGGTATGATGCCTCAGTTCCGCACAGACTTGACTATTACCGCGGTTCGGATAACAAGAAGCCTGCATCCCGGACATAAGACTTAAGTTCTAAATCCCCTTCACGTAAAAGTGTATTATACTAATAAAAAAAGAGCTGTACTTTTATGCAGTGCCTGAACAGAGGTGCTATTATATAATACATAATATTATCAGTCATAGTAATTGAACCGAATTAGAAAAAACATGTTGAGCTTGAAGTAGGGGCATGGTTACCGCCTGTGACTTGACAATCATCGCAATTCAGCTAAATTAGGAAAAGTCATGTCCTGTGAGACATTATGCGGTTCACGGAGGTCAGGGGCGTAACATGACAGATCTTCAAGGTCCATACGATCATCAGTCGCTCCCGGGTAAACAGACAAAATGAAAATAACCTATCTTCTACGCGGGCTGGCCGCTGCCGCGCTCGCCCTTATCGCCGGCTCGGTGTTCATGTACGTTTTGCCGCTGGACCGTTGGGACCGCTCGCCTGTTCAGCCGATCGCCTTCAGCCATAAGATGCATGCGGGCGAGAACGGCATTCCGTGCCTGTTCTGTCACCGCGACGCTCCGAAGTCGCCTGTTGCCGGCATTCCCGCTGTTGCGGACTGCCGGGCCTGCCATATGTTCATTGCTCAGAACGCTCCTGAAATAAAAAATCTGATGGCTTACTGGGAGAAAAAAGAACCAATTCCCTGGGTCAGGGTCTACCACGTGCCGGACCACGTCTATTTTCCGCACATGATGCATATTCGAGCCGGCCTCGTCTGTGCAGGCTGCCACGGCGATGTGGCCTCCATGCCGCGGGTCACCCGGTCCGTCAAGATCGAAATGGGCTGGTGCCTGAATTGTCATCGACAGCATAAGGCAAGTATCGATTGCTGGATATGCCATAAATGACGCATTCGTAAAGTCAGAATGCGTCACCCTGAGCGAAGTGAAGGGTCTTGAAACGGAAAGCTAAATCAAGATTCTTCGCTGTGCTCAGAATGACAACTTAGTTCTTAATTTTTCTGAGATCGTGACTTCTGAGGAAACCCGAATGAATCGAAGGACCTTTTTACAACTAAGCGGACTGACGGCTACGAGCGCAATGCTTGCGGGTTGCAAGTCGGCAAACGAAAAACTGATCCCCTACCTGATCCCGCCCGACGAGGGGGTGACTCCCGGCAAGGCAGTTTACTATGCCAGCTCCTGCCGGTCCTGCCAGGCCGGATGCGGCGTCCTCGTCCGGGTGTCGGAAGGGCGGGCCAAAAAAATAGAGGGAAACCCCGCGCACCCGGTCAACAGGGGAAAACTCTGTGCGCGGGGACAGGCGGCTCTTCAGGAACTTTATCATCCCGACCGCATATCGCAGCCGCTCAAGCGCGTCGGGCCCCGCGGCTCGGGAGAATTCGCGAAGATCACCTGGGAAGAAGCACTGAACCTGTTCGTGAGACAACTGAAAGACCTGCAGCAGCAAAATGCGGCCGACCGTCTTTGTTTGATGACCCCGCAGCTTGCGGGCACGCTGTCCGAACTGACCACGCGCTTCATGAGCTCGTATGGTTCGGATAACCACGTTTCCTATGATTTGCTCGGTCCTGATTGGCTTCGGTCGGCCAACAGTAAAAGCTTTGGTCAGGAGAGCCTTCCTTATTATGATATCAGCGAGACCCGGTATCTGCTGAGCTTCGGCGCCGATTTCGTGGAGAGCCATCTGTCGCCTGTTCAGTACGGATACGCGTTCGGCCGGATGCGCCAGGGCAGGGACACGGTCCGCGGCCACTTCACCTACGTCGGAGGCCGGCTGTCATTGACCGCTGCCTCGGCCGATCGCTGGATGCCTGCGAGGCCGGGGAGCGAAGGGGCGCTGGCCCTCGGTATGGCCAGGCTGATCCTTGCCGAGTCCCTTCAAGATCGGCCCTCGATCGCAGCGAACGGGCTTCACGAGGAAACCCTGTTGCAGGGGCTCAAGGCATACGATCTTTCCCGTGTAGCTGAAGCGACCGGTCTCTCGCAGCAGGCCATTGCCGAGGTCGCGCGGGAGTTCGCCACGACCCGTCCCTCGCTCGCGATGGCAGGCGAGGCAGTCGCCTTTCAGAGCAATGGCCTTGAATCGGTCCGCGCCGTCCAGCTCTTAAATGTGGTGGCAGGGAACCTGAACCACCTTGGCGGGCTCTACCCGGACAACGGGTCACCGGATGGCCCAACAGACTCGTTTGACGATTTTGTCTCCCTTGTTAAGAAGATGCGCGCTGTCACTATCCAGATGCTCATGATCCAGGGCGACCCGGTCCACACCATTCCTCATTCAACCGGTTTTCAGGAGGCGCTCTCCAGGGTCCCGTTCATCGTCAGTTTTTCCCCGCTCATGGACGACACGGCACTGCAGGCCGATTTGATCCTTCCGGACCACGCAGCGCTGGAGAGCTGGGGTGACGTGATACCGCTTGCAGGCACACGGGACAGTGTGATCGGGCTGATGCAGCCGGTCGTGACGCCCGTATTCGACACGCGCCAGTTTTCCGAAGTTCTCATGACCGTGGCCCATGAATTGGGCGGGCAGATGAAGGCCGCGTTCCCGTACGAATCGTATCTGGAAATGTTGAAGGCCCAGATGAAAAAGCGGGCCGGCGTTGCAGCCGGCGAGGATTTCGAGGAAAAGTGGGCGGGGCTTCTTCAAAACGGCGGACTCTTTAAGGCGGGCCGTGACCAGGCAAAAGGGTTCCGCTGGCAGGCAGCCGCGGGCCTCCCTGCCCCGGCAAAACCCGATTTCGCCGGAAATGAGAAAGAGTTTCCGCTCCATCTTACGATTTATCCCTCAACGGCCTTTTACGACGGACGCGGCGCTTCACTTCCCTGGCTGCAGCAGCTCCCCGATCCCATGACCACCGTGGTCTGGGACAGTTGGGTCGAGCTCAATCCCGCAACCGCGGCCGAACTCGGGGTCAGCTTCGGCGACCTTGTCGAGGTAACCTCGCCGCAAGGATCGATTCGCGTGCCTGCTGTGATCTACCCGGGCATACGGCCCGACATGGCAGCGATTCCCCTGGGACAGGGGCACACGGAGATGGGCCGCTATGCAAAGGGGCGGGGAGCTAATCCGCTCACATTACTGGTGGTGATAATGCAGGGAACGAAGCCACAACCGGCCTGGAACGCGACCCGGGTGAAGATAGCGAGAATTTCGGACAAGGGTGAACTGGTGACCGCGGGAGATCCCAAGGGAAGCTATCGGAGCGAGTTGATCGAGATATAAGCATAAAGAATTTTCTCGCAAAGTACGCAAAGAATATCGTTGAGACTTGGTTTTAATCACAAAAGATTCGGCCTTCCTTTGCGACCTTTGCGCCTTGGCGAGAAACTGTTTTTTATGAGGTTTAAATAATATGGAAAAATTAACGAGCCCGTACAAATGGGGAATGGTCGTCGACCTCGACCGCTGCACCGGATGCGGCGCTTGCGTGGTCGCGTGCCAGGCCGAGAACAACGTGGCCATCTGCGAAAAAAAAGAGATCGCCGAGGGCCGCGACATGCACTGGCTCAGGATCGAGCGCTTCTGGGTGGGCGAATACCCGGACGTGCGGGTGCGCTTCCTGCCGGTGCTCTGCCAGCATTGTCATGATGCCCCGTGCGAGCCGGTCTGCCCGGTCTATGCCAGCTACCACAACCCGGATGGCCTGAACGGCCAGATCTATAACCGCTGCGTCGGCACCCGCTACTGCGGCAACAACTGCCCCTACGCTGTTCGCGTCTTCAACTTCTACGACCACGAGCACTCGTGGCCGCCGCCGCTCAACAATCAACTCAGCTCGGACATCACGGTGCGGAGCCGCGGAGTGATGGAAAAGTGCACCTTCTGCATCCAGCGAATCCGACGGGCCAAGGAGGAGGCAAAGGCTGAAGGGCGAATGATCAAGGACGGAGAGGTACAACCTGCCTGCGCGCAGACCTGCCCTGCGGAGGCACTGGTATTCGGCAACACCGCGGACCCGCTGAGCCGGGTTTCCCGCCTGTCCCGCAGTCCCCGGCGATTCCGGCTTCTGGAGCATCTGGGCACTCATCCGTCAATTTATTATTTAAAGGGAGGAGGGCGCGAACATGTCTGAGCCGACACGCGTTGCCGTCAAAAGCGCCGGACAACTGAACAACGAGATGCTCTCCTCGATGCGGCCCCCGACCTTTCGCTGGTACCTTCTCGCTTTTTTCCTCGGGGCCGTGGTTGCGTGGGGCCTGGCTGCCTTTACCTATCAGGTGATGACCGGCATGAGTGTGACCGGCAAGAACCGTCCGGTCATGTGGGGTTTCTACATCACCGGCTTCGTCTTCTGGGTCGGCCTCTCCCATTCCGGGACCATGGTCTCGGCCATCCTGCGTCTCTCCCGGGCCAACTGGAGGAGGCCGATCCTGCGTGCTGCTGAGGCGATGACCGTTTTCAGCATCAGCGTGGCAGGCCTTTTCCCGTTGATCCATCTGGGACGCAATTGGACTTTTTTCTACCTGATGCCTTATCCCAATCAGCGCGGGTTGTGGCCCAATTTTCGCTCTGCTCTTTTGTGGGACGTGACGGCGATCACGGTCTACCTCATCGGCAGCAGCCTTTTTCTCTACCTGGGATTGCTTCCCGACCTTGCAATTGCCCGAGACCGCTCGCGTGGTTGGCGCCAGACACTCTATACAGTGCTGGCAATGGGCTGGCGCGGCAGCGCGAAGGAGTGGTCGGTCTACCAAAAGGCATCGACGCTGATGGCGGCCCTGATCATCCCGGTGGCCGTGTCGGTGCACTCCATCGTGGCCTGGGACTTTGCCGTGACGGTAGTCCCCGGCTGGCACAGCACGATCTTTCCGCCGTACTTCGTGATCGGCGCCATCCTCTCCGGGGTCGCCGCCGTGATCACCCTGATGATCATCATCCGCCGGGCCTTCCACTTGGAGGATTATCTCACTCCGCTCCACTTCGACAACATGGGGAAGCTGCTTTTGGTCATCTCCCTGCTCTGGGCGTATGCGTATTTCGTCGAAGTCAACATCACCTGGTACGCCCATGAACCGATCGAGTGGGAAGTCTTCACCAACATGGCAGACAGGTACACGCCCCTTCTGTTACTGATGCTATTCGGAAACGCGGTGCTGCCGATCGTGACACTGTGCTTTAAAAAACTGAGGCGCAACATAATGGTCATGCTCGTGGTCTCCCTGCTGGTGAACATCTGCATGTTCATCGAGCGCTTCCTGATCATCGTGCCCTCGCTCTCTCACAAGAATATGCCTTTCATCTGGCATACGTACTCCCCTTCCTGGGTGGAAATATCCGTCAACCTTATGGCCCTCGCCATATTTGCCCTGCTCTACACGATCTTTGCCAAGTTTTTCCCGATTGTGGCGGTTTCCGACGTGCGGGAGCTCGATGTCCGCGAAGGTCATGTTCCGTTTGGCCGCGCCGATCTTCCGTCGATCGCGGGGAAGGAGCAGTAACCATGGAAACCCTCGGCATTTTCAGTGACGTTGAGACCGCGGCAAAGGCCGTGGACAGTTTGATAGAGGCTGGGTTTCCCGAAGAGAAGATCACCTCGCTGACTTCAGTGCCTTATCCCGACGGCGTGCTCGTGAAAACAGGTCAACGCACCTGGTTTCGCTGGTTTTCTTTGGCCGGCGGCATCGTCGGCGCGGTTGCCGGCTTTCTGCTTGCGGCCGGCACAGCGTGGATCTACCCGGTGCAGACCGGCGACAAACCGATCATCGCCCTTTACCCGACCGGCATCGTCACTTACGAACTCACCATGCTGTTCGCCATTATCGGCGCGATAGTTGGAATGTTCCTTGAAATGAAGCTCCCCCCGTTGAGGGAGCGCCTCTATGACCCGGCCATCTCCGAGGGATATATCGGCATCAGCGTCTTCGTCCCCTCAGCTGACCGGAAAAACCGGGCAGAGTCCGTCATGAAAGACGCGGGGGCCGTGCGCACGATTTCAGAGGTGACGATATGAAATACATTTTAATGCTGGTCATTCTTGTGGCCGTGCCATTGCTCATGGCGGCCATCTATATGGACGAACAGCAAGCCTACAAACCGTACAAAGCGCCGGTCTTTTCCGCGCCCGCCGGCGCCGTGCCTGTTACGGGGAAGGAAATCGTCTCGCAGGAGTCAGCGTTGGTAAAACCCGCGCCCGCAACCGCGGCGTCCCTGTCCCAGGGAAATATGCTCTTCGACACGAATTGCGCCATGTGTCATGGAGAGACATCCGCGGAACGAGGCAGGGTCGGTAAAAAACTCGTTCCACCCCCGCCCGGCCTCGACCGCGATATGGTGAAGAGCCTGAGCGACTCCGCTATTTTCAAGGCGATCACCCTCGGTTTCGGCCGCATGCCTCCCTTTAAGGACAAGCTCACGCCCGAGGAGCGATGGAGTCTGGTTGATTTTCTGAGAGCGCGAAAATGAAAAGGCCAGTTTTATCGCCGGCATCTTCTTCCATACCCTCGAAAATCGAAGTCGCCCGAAAAAAAGGAATGAAAGAGCATTCATTTTCCTTGTTGACGTCCATTCATTATTGCGGCCGCATCAGTTCCGCTCGGGGCTCGACTATTATCGCGATTGGGATACCATAACAACAATTGTCCTGTCGACAGGAACGACTGCACTGCCTGCCACAGCATCCATGGTGGGGCCCGATCTAACGCACGTTGGCAGCAAACGAGACGCCGACTGGCTTATGCGCCACTTCAAGGACCCGCAGTTCTGTCTCGCCGGGGTCAATTATGCCGAAGGTACTTCTTCAGGACAAGGAATTGAAGGAGCTCACAGACTATATGCTGAGCTTGAAGTGAATCAATGAATTAAATAACAAATAATCGGGAATCCCGCATGAAAAAAAACTTTTTGAATTTTGTGCTCGGCGCTGGTGATCTGGCACTTACTATTTCCTATGCCTGCCTGCATCCTGATTGAGCAGAGACTTCGCGCCCGTTTGACCGATGTGCAGTTAACGCCATGCGAATATCCTTCCATATAACATATTCTGATGGTGAAAGCCCCGCCATGATAAGCAGTTCTGAACACGCTGGTGAAAAGTCAATGAACACCAATAATGTCATTCTGAGCTGCAGCGAAGAATCTTGCTTTTCCGGTTACTTGAGATCCTTCACTTCGTTTAGGATGACGGAAGAAGGGCGTTATTCAACAGCCTGTAAAGATTTTACGTTCTATAACGATTACCTCGAAACACAATCCAAGATATCTCCCTTGGAGGCCCCTCTGGCTGTCATGGCGGGCAACAGCGCATGTTAATATTTCTCCAAGCATACCAGAAAAAACGATTCCTGCTTTGACCAGGAAAATGAGATCTCAGGGTCAAAAAAATTGAATGACTTTTTTGAACCATTCAAAATGAGCTGGTTTGCTCCGAAAGTATTAGAAGCGTTTCTATAACCTAACGATAAATTTAAACTCTCGCCTTCCATACAACGCGGCATTTCTTTTGCAACACTGGATAAGAAATATTGCTGGATTTAATTCGTTAGGAGGTTCTAGGTTCTCCACTGAGTTCCTTTCGTGCTACAATAGCAACTATGGTAAAAAGGACTGATCGTGTTCGGTCATAGCAGGTACGAGTGAGAATGTGTCGTAACTAGTATCAATCATACGTTTCATGGTATATTTTACGGGTCTTTTCCCGTCGTATTATAATCTTACTCAATCACGGTAAAGAGAAAAAGTAGAAAAAAAGGGGGAGCGTATGAGTGTAAAAACATGCTCATCACCATTTGGGATTCTTCAGAGATTCTTATTGATCCTCGGTTTCCTGTCCGGTATTTTCTTCGGGACCAATGTTCACGCCTTTACGGTGAATGTGGTTGACGACACCGGTAGCGCCGTTCCTAACTACGAGTGGACCGTGCAGGAAGACAACACTTATGATGCCGTCGCAAATGTCGGGATCAAAGGTAAACCGGACACGCTCTCGACATCGATCCATAAAAGCCATGCCCATGTGCTGGCGGTGGGTTCCACATCAATAGTCAGTCTTCCGACAACAAGCCGCTACTTTATTTCAGCAAAGGCCCCGGGATACACACTGGGTGGATCAATGGTAAAGATAGGCCAGCCGAACGTCACGGTCCTTCTTCACAAAAATCCGATCCCCATGGCCCAGGTCAGCGTGCTCGTCTTCGAAGACAACGCGCCGATCAACGGAGCTCCCGATATACCGGGTGAGAGGACCCTTCCCGATTTTAAGGTTTATATTTATGACCAGTTCGGTCAGATGCTCACTGACGGTTTCGGAAACCCCATCGGGACCACGTATGACCTCGCTACCGGAGATACTGTAACAATTGGCTCAGGTTTCGTGATTACGACGACGGCCGGCGACGGCACGACCGGCAATGCCATCATCCCGAATCTCGCGCCGGGCAAATACGGCATACGTGCCGTGCCGAATGACGGAAAACCCTGGGTCCAGACCTCGACCATAGAGGGGACGCCCGGCATCGATACGTGGGTCATGGCCGGGGAGCCGCCCTATTTGACCGAGGCGGGCTTCTTCGGCGTTCATGCCTTTATCGGGTTCGTACTGCCGACTTCCTATTATCTCTCATCGATACCGACGGACACGATAACGAATCAATTCCGGGCCCTTCTGCCGGGAGAAACGCCGGGAACAATCACCGGGCAGGTCATGATCAATCATATGAACCGGCCGCCGCTTCAGGCGGGCTTTGTCCCGAGTATTCCCGTTCCGGAGGCCTATGTGGGGCTTACTGATACAGGCAACGGCAACACACAGGTCTACGTCGCAAAATGCAATCCCGATTCGACCTTTACCATTGACAATGTACCTCCCGGAACGTACACGCTGACCCTGTGGGACTTTCCTCTTGATATGGTCATCGATTTCCGTACCATCGTCGTTCCGCCCACCGGCGGGATTGCGGCTCTGGGGCAGATCCCGCTTGTTGCGTGGTTCGGCAGGTATGAAACAAGCATCTTCAACGACCTGAACAAGAACGGCGTACGGGACCCTGGAGAAACGGGGATCCCGAACCAGCTCGTCGATATCCGCTTTCGTGACGGGTCGATGTACCAGTTGAACGCGACCGATAGCACGGGCGAATACGTCTTTACCGAGGTTTTCCCGTTCTTTAAATACATTGTTGCCGAGAGTGATTATACGCGGTTCAAACCCACAGGGGCCACCGTGTATGTGGACAAAGGCGGGCCCATGTCTTCGCCCTGGCCGAACCCGGTCTTTCCGCTCCTCGAAACGCGCACCGATACCGGACCTTTCCCCTTTTTACTTGAGGGCATGATGTTGTACAACGGCAGCAACGCGAAGATCGACTGGGGCAGGGTCCCCTACGCTCCCGGCGAGAACGGCGGCATCGTCGGCGTTGCCTACTATGCCGTGACCCGGGCCCAAGCCGACCCGAGGCTTTCCGTTGCCGAACCATGGGAGCCGGGCATCCCCGACGTAACGATAAATCTCTACAAGGTGACCGGCTACGACAGCAACGGGAAACCGATCACCCAGGGTCCGATCAATACTTATCAGACCGACTCCTGGGACAAGAGTCTGCCGACGGGGTGCAAGTCCGCCATGTTAGCAGCGGGACTGTCACTCAACCCGCTTGGGATCCCGATGGATACCTACATCGACTGCGCCGAGACCATCCCGTTCTGGAACCAGATCAAACCCGCCGTGTTCGACGGAGGATATGCCTTCTCCACTGATGCGGAGGGGAACCTGCTCCCAGCCGGTGACTATGTAGTCGAGATGATCATTCCTCCCGGGTATATCCTCGAAAAAGAAGAAGACGTGAACGCGATCGTGTCGGGCGATACATACACCTTCTCGGTGCCGCAGCCGGCGCTTATCCCGGCGGAGTGCGTCGGAGCAGACCATCTTGTGCCAGGCTTTCACAGCTCTGACAGCGGCCCGAACGGCATTCCTCAAGGCAGTCCGATCGATGCCAGCAGCCCGGTGTTTCCTTTGGTGGGTCAAACGAGGCCGCTCTGTGACAAGAAGCTCGTCCGACTTGCGGACGGCCAGAATGCGGCAGCGGATTTTCACATCTGGACGCGCGTGCCGCCCGCGGGCAGGATCGTGGGGCTCGTGACCGATGACCTTACCCCGGAGTTCCGCAGGGGCAGTCCGAGGCTCAACGACGTCATCGGGGTGCCGTTCATTCCCATATCGTTCCAGGACTATACGGGGCACGAAGTGGCCCGCACGTATTCCGATGAATGGGGCCAGTACAACGCCCTTATCCCTTCAACCTATTCGGTTAATGTTGCGTTGCCGACGGGCGTAAGTCCGAATATAGTGCAGATCTTTGTGAACCATCGGGGGTTCGATCCGTCGCATCCTGATCCGTACTTTAATCCCGGCTACCCTACTGTTTCCGTCAACATGGACGTCTGGGCCGGGAAAACGACCTATGCCGATACGCCGCTTGTACCCATCCGTCCGAATTTCAGCACCCTTGATTGCGATCTTCCGGACAAGACTCCGATCGTATTCGAAGTGAATGGACCGGCAGGCGGACCCTGGGTAGAAACAACACCGGGAACGGTCACGGTCACGTCCGTGGGCAAGCAATTGTTAAGCGACACCAGCATCAGGGACTACGGCTTCGGGAGTTCCCAGGGAAACGTCTTTGCCACTCCGGCTGGGAACCTCGTGGACGGGATGTCGACCCTGAAGCTTCAGATATCGAGCTGGGCTGATGGAACGATCACCTTGACCGGAAAACTCGAAGACGGCGTGACGCCCCTTCCGAATGGCGACTACCAGCTCACGGTCAGGCGCGACGACAGCCGCAGGATGAGCATTGCGGCTGCGACACTCCATGTGGGCGTTCCGGCAAGCAAGGTCAAGCACGTCACTCCCGGCATTGGCGCGATCCAGGCGGCGATCGACAGCGCCGCAGCCGGCGACTTGATCCTGATCGCGCCCGGCCTCTATCCTGAAAACATCATCATGTACAAGAATGTGAAGCTCCAGGGGTACGGCGCGGCCTCCACGGTCATCAATGCAGGCTTCTTTACACCCGATAAACAGACTGCCTGGCTCGCGCTCTTGAACAGCATCACGAGCGCACAGACCAGTACATTTTACATCATCCCCGGAGAACAACCTGACTTCTTCCTTGAGCAGGGCGCCGGGATCATGGTGCTCGCACGAGAGGGAGATTTTACCCAGCTCGATCCGGCCAGAATAGACGGACTGCAGGTCACCGGCGCGAATCTCGGCAGTGGCATTTTCGTCAACGGGTTCGCACATTACCTCCAGATCACGAATAATAAAATTATCGCCAACCAGGGGACCGTGGGCGGAGGCATACGACTCGGGACCCCATCGCTCGTCAGCCCGGGGAACCAGGCAGGCACGAGTTTCTATGAAAGTTCCCATAACGACAACATCACCATCAGTAACAACCAGATCGTAACCAACGGGTCCAACGGCCAGACGATCGCGAGCGGAGGCGGCATCGGTCTGTTCACCGGCTCCGACAATTACGTGGTGAGCGACTGCTGGATCTGCGGCAATTACTCGGCCCTTGCCGGAGCCGCAATAGGGCAGCAGGGTTTGAGCGACCATGGTCTGATCCGGAACAATACGATCATCTTCAACCAGTCTTTTGACGAAGGCGGCGGAATTTTCCTTTCCGGGGAAACGCCGATCGCCGGCCTCGTATCGAATGCCACGGCAACGCGTGTGCTTCCTTCACCCCTCCTGCTGTCTGCGGGATCGGGAAATGCCGTGATCTACGGCAATCTGATCCAGGGGAACAACGGCGGCAATATCGGCGGCGGCATCACACTCTTCAACTACAACGGCCTGGATGTTCTTTCCAATCCGACGGATACGGCGGCATGGTACAAGACGGAGATCTACAACAACCTGATCGTCAACAACATTTCCGGCGCATACGGGGCCGGGATCGCGATCTTCAATGCGCTCGACACGATCATCGTGAACAACACGATCTCAAATAACGACTCCACGGCTACGAGTGAATTTGCCTTCGGTATCGTTCCCAACCCGGCGGGCCTGGTGGATCTCTTCCTGCCGCCCACGGCCATAACAGGGCCGATGCCTTCGGGAATCGGGGTCCAGCCCATCAGCGCCAACCTGGTCTCGGCGATGTCTGCCACGGTCGCTGCCGGTTACGGCGCATTCGGCGGCACAATAACACCGGTGCTGGTTAACAATATCATCACCAACAACTTCGCCTACTTCTGGAACGGGTATGATCCCCAGAACAGCCTGGCCGCTCTTACGCTCTCCGGCGTATTTGACATGGGGGTATTCGGCATACCCGCGGCAAAACTGAATCCCCGGTCCTCGCTGCTTACGAGTGCAACGGGATACGATCCGTCCAATATCTCCGGGGACCCGAAGTTCATGACGAGCTACAGAAACAACCTCAATGCTGCTCAGGGAGGGGCGACGCTGGGCAACTTCGTGAGCATCGTCTATACCCCCATGACGTTGATCGGCAACTATCACATTCAGCGACTTTCACCCGCTTTGGATTCCGGCGATTCGACCGCTCTCAGCACCTGGTATCCTTATCTGAGCCTTGATATCGATACGGAACCGCGGCCCATGGGTTATTCCGTGCCTGCGAAACCGGACATGGGTGCCGATGAACTGAACTCGAAAGGGGACGTCAATTGCGACGGTAGTGTGACCATGCAGGACGCCCTGCTGACGCTCCGATACGTCGTGGATAATACGCAAACGCTGGCCTGTCCGCAGAATGCCGATGCCGCTCCGCTGACGCCGACGGGCAAGCCGATCGGAAACGGGGTAACGAACCTGAGCGATGTGTTCGCGATCCTGATGCGGGCAACAGGTATTGCGATATGGTAGGCGGCAGCACATTCACGATATTTCCCGGCGAGGCTCATTCAGCCGGCATTAGCAGAGGGAGGATTTCCATGCGAATAAAATCTCGTATCATTTATACAGGTCTTGTCCTGCTGCTTCTGGGCGTCGCCATCCCGGCGTGGTCAGACCCGGTCCAGGTGCAGTTCCCCTGCGATATAGACAATCAGCCGACAGGTAATTTCCCCGGTCCTGAAGATATCGACTGGAACGGCGACAGTGCGATGAATATGCTTCTGTCAGACGGAACCACGACTGTGGCATGCCCGGTGAACTATAAATACATCAGGCTGGGCGGGACTGACGGCTATTCCAGGATGGCCGACGGGCTGGACCTGTATACCTTCGGGTTCGTCGACCTGGCCGGAATACGGGAAAACCTGGTCAGCGCCGAGATCAATCACGCAAATTTCCCCGCGCCAACGCTTGTCATGAACGAAGGCGACCATGTGTACCTGAACCTGTCCAACCTCGGCATGATCAAGCGCCCCGACCTGTTCGATCCGCACACGGTCCATTTTCACGGGTTCCCGAATGCGGCAACGGTCTTTGACGGCGAACCCATGGCCAGCTTCGGGGTGAGGATGGGCGCTACGGTGACCTATTATTACGAACCCGTTGACCCGGGCACCTACATGTTCCACTGTCACCAGGAGGCCACGGAGCACATGGAGATGGGCATGCTGGGCAACCTCGTGGTGCGGCCCGTGCAGAACGGCACACCCGTCAGCTATAATACCCGCACCTACACGCAGTTCGCGTACAACGACGGCGATGGTTCAACGGGCTATGACGTGGAAGCGATGATAAAGATCGCAGATTTCGACCCTATTTTTCATCAGCGCGACGAGATCTTCCAGCCGCCGCGCTTTGCCGAGTACGAGGCCCGCTATTTCATGCTGAACGGCAGGGGATATCCCGATACGCTCGATACCGGGCAGATCACGAACTTGACCAATAATTACGCGTCCCAGAAGATCAACTCGCTTGTCACCGTCACCAGGCCGGGCCAGCGGACGCTCCTCCTCCGGATCATCAATCTCTCGATCCAGAATTTCACGAACATCGAGATCCCGGGGCTGCCGGTGAAAGTGGCCGGAAGGTGCGCCAAGCTTTTACGTGGTCCAAATCCCACGCTCGGCACCGGACCGGGAACAGGCATCGACACGAGCTATTATGTCAGCTCGATGATCGTGGGCCCCGGCGAATCGGTCGATCTCATCATCGATACGCAAGGCGTTGACGCGGGAACATACTATCTCTTCTCGAGGAACCTGGAGCAGTTGAACAACGATCTGATGGACCGTGGCGGGGCCATGACGGAAATCGTCATCAATTAAGCCGATGCGCATCGATCGCATGGAGGAAATGATAATGACAAAGAATATTCTAAAAATCCCGCTGCTGATCATTTGTCTTTCGGTCATCACCTTGTCGCAGGCGGAGGCCAGGATCGACGGCCTTACCGGAACTGCCTTCAATTTAATTGCCGACAAAGCGCACATCAGCACGCCGGACGGCGGCAGCCTCCTGTTCTGGGGATTTGGAGACGCTTCTGCGGCAAAACCCCAGTATCCCGGGCCGACATTGATCGTGAACGAGGGGGACACGGTCACGATCACTCTGACCAATAATCTGGCCGAGCCGGTGTCCATGGCTTTCCCGGGGCTGACCGTCACCACTCACCAGTCACCGATGTTCCCCCAGGGAAACCGTGCGCAGCTCACGTCGCTCGTCCCCGAAGCGGCGCCGAACGGCGGCGCCCAGACCTACACCTTCGTGGCCGACAGGGCCGGCACGTTTTATTACCAGAGCGGCTCCAACCAGCCGATCCAGCTGCGCATGGGCCTGTTCGGCGCCATCATTGTACGTCCACTTCAGAATGGAACGTCGCAGACGATCCACGACACTGATTACCGGTCTCTTCGCGGACTGTATACCCTCGCCACGGGCACCACGGGAACCGGCGTCACAAGGACTTTTACCCAGTTCGCTTATGACGACGGCGACGGTTCGACCGGGTATGACCGTGAATACCTTATCCTGACAAGCGAGATGGACCCGGGGTTTCATACCTGGATGGAGTTTGGCGGCGCCTACGACATCAGCAAGTGGAAGGCCAATTACTGGTTTATCAACGGCCGCTGCGGACCGGACACGATGGACATGCCGAACGTGGCAAACCTTCCCTACCAGCCGTATAACGCCATGCCGCTGATGCACCCCGGGGAAGTCGTCCTGGTCAGGTATGTCGGTATGGGCAGAGATCTGCATCCCTTCCATACCCATGGCAACCACGTGAGGGTGGTTGCAACGGACGGGAGGCTGCTGAGCAGTCCGACCGCTACTACGGGCGCCGACCTGTCCTGGGAAACGTTTACCCTGACACAGTTCCCGGGAAAGACCTTTGACGGCACCTTTACCTGGACCGGCAGGCAACTCGGATGGGATGCTTATGGGCACAAGGCAGGTGACCCGTTTGAACCTTACGAGAATATTGCCGATCACGGCAGGGCGTTCAGGCCGAACCAGGTTCCCATCGGCGGCGTACCCCAGGGCCTGGCGCCGGAGCAAGCGGCCCCGGTGCGCATGCCGTCCATCGAAACCACGATCGGAGGGTTGTTCTGGAGCGGCAGCCCCTATCTGGGGCAACTGTCCCCGGTCCCGCCGGGAGAGGGCGGGTTCAATCCTGACAACGGCTATTTCTTCATGTGGCATAGCCATGCCGAGCGGGAAATCACGACTAACGACACGTTTCCGGGCGGAATGCTGACCATGATGGGGATTATTCCCTGGTCGGCAACCATTGTCCAATAACGGAGGCCATGAACATGAAAACTAATAAAAAGAAAACACTCTGCATGACCTTCCTGATTATGGCGTGCTTGTTTGCCACGGCCGGTTTCGTATCCGCCGCGACCTACAATCTGCGGGCTGGAACGGTCAATATCACCATGCCCGACGGGGCCGTGATCCCCGCATGGGGATTCGCCGATGATGTAGCGGGCGCGGGATCGGGCGCGATCTCGGTTCCCGGCCCTCAGTTGATCGTACCTGCAGGGGACACGACGCTCACGATCAACCTCGTCAACAACTTGTTGGTTCCTGTTTCGATCAATATCCCGGGTCAGCGTTATCCAACCGGCGCAACTCCAACCGTCAGCGGCGGACGCGTGCTGTCCTTTACCAATCAGGTCGCGGCAGGAGGCAGCGGGACGATCACATTCAACAACCTCAGGCCCGGCACCTATCTCTACGAGAGCGGCACCAATCCGGCCATGGAGATCCCCATGGGACTGTACGGGGCCCTCGTAGTACGACCTACGACAACGGCGGGCCAGGCGTATGTAACCAACCCTCTCTTCAATGTGGACTCGGCCTTTGACAATGAAGCCGTCATGCTCCTGAGCGAGATCGATCCGGCCTTCAACACCTATGTGAATGCCAACAATACAACGATTGATGCGGCCAACAAGATCAACTACTCTCTCAGCTACGCGCCCAAGTATTTTCTTATCAACGGGAAAGCCTATCCTCAGACAACGGACATTTCTGCGCCTCACGGCCAGAGGACCCTCCTGCGCCTGATCAATGCCGGTACGCGCAACACCGTGCCTACCATTCAGGGAAATACGTTGACGGTTATAGCAGAAGACGGGAACCTGCTCAACTACGCCAGACATGAGTTCTCTCCGTCCCTGAGCGCGGGCAAGACCCTGGATGTTATTACAACCCCGACCACGACGGGATATAATGCATTCTATGACCGGCGTCTCGGCACTTCCAATGCGGGAGTATATCCTGGCGGGATACTCACCTTCATGGGCGATCTGAACTGCAGCCCCCTGAAAGGCGACGTGAACGGAGACGGCAGAATAACGGCAATCGATGCTTTGACGGTCCTCCGCGCCTTTGTTGGGGGAACGACCAATACACTTCCTGCGAGCGCCGATGTCTCGCTCGATCCCGCTTCAGGACTTCCCTGCGGGAATGGGACGATCGATCTGGTTGACGTACTTATGCTGCTCCAAAAGGCAACGGGATTCAATCCCTATTAACACAGACAGGACATGTGATGAGTGAGTCGAACAGAACCCACCTTGATTCTAGAGTTGTTTTACGAAGACAGTGAAAAAAAAGAACCCGGTCATGCTTGTTACGCCGATCATTTTGCTTGCAGGACTGATCGCCCTGTCCGGCTGTGCAGGCAGCAAAAGAGCAGAACAGACGACTGATCACCTTGTGACAGATGAAACAGCAGCAGGGATAAAAATTGAACGAATTCATCCTTCGGCCGCGGGAATGATGCTTGATATGCGTTATCGCATCGTTGACCTGGAAAAAGCCAAAGGTGCTTTCAAACACGGGGCTCAGATCTATCTTGTTGATCAGTCGCGCGGAATAAAACTGCCTGTTCCCGACATGGCGATGGTAGGAAAACTGATGCAGCGTCCCGACCAGGGAGATAACAAAAAGATATTCTGGATATTCTTCAACAACCCGGGCGCCATGGTGAAACCGGGAGACAAGGTCACTCTGGTGATCGATGAGATCCGTATTAAGGATATCCTTGTTGAGTAAAAGAAGTGCAATGATTTGCCGGTTGATCCTCGCAATCATGTTCATTGCGGCCTTCTTCTCGGTCCGGACCGTTGCATGGTCCGGAGAAATTGCACCGGAACTGCTCAAGGAACTTGAAAGCAGCGGCAGTTCACAAGAGCATGCTGTCATTATCAAACTGAGGGATGCCGTTGACTACCAGTCGCTCAAAGCATCCGCAGAACATATGGTTCGGCACGAGCGGGTGAAAAAAGTGGTCCAGGAAATCAAGGTTGCGACCGACCGATCGCAGCAGGACTTGCGGTCGCATCTCGCAGTCCAGGAAACGCTCGGCAAGGTAAGGAACATGAAGCACTTCTGGATATTCAACGGAATAGGCGTAACGGCAACAGCGGAAGCCATAAAAGAGCTGGCTTCGCGGGTTGATGTGGCGGAAATAGTCCCGGATAGGATAATCACTCTCGGAACGCCGGTTCCTGCTTCCGCTGCCGCTCCGGCAGGATGGAATCTGGACAGGATTGGAGTCCGTCCTCTTTGGAATGCAGGGTACACGGGACAGGGTGTGGTAGTCGCGAACCTGGACACGGGAGTGGATATCAATCAACCTGAACTTGCACCGAAATGGCGGGGAGTGCGGGGAGGAACGAACAGCTGGTTCGATCCCAATGGAGAACATCCGACCCCTGTTGATGTGAGTGGCCATGGAACTCAAACCATGGGTATCATCATGGCGGGGAACATAACGGACCATCTCATCGGAGTTGCACCGGGAGCACAGTGGATAGCCGCGAAAATTTTTAATGATGCCGGACAATCTGCATTCAGCACCACGCATCAGGCATTTCAGTGGATCCTTGACCCTGACGGAGACCCAAATACGAACGATGCTCCCGATATTGTTAACTGCTCCTGGGACCTGAACAGCAGCGGGACCGTCACCATTGTTAACTTGGAGTTCCAGCCCGACGTTCAGGCACTGCAGACCGCGGGCATTTCGGTGGTCTTTTCAGCGGGCAATCTCGGTCCTCGTGCCGATACGTCGGTCAGCCCGGCAAACTATCCGGGATCGTTCTCAGTAGGTATGACTGATGATACGGATACAATCGACCCGCGAAGCAGCAGAGGACCTTCGGCATTCGATGGGACATCTCTCTATCCGACCGTGGTTGCCCCTGGAGCTGGTGTTACGACTACTGACCTGTGGTTCGGAACAACGGCTTTGAGTACTATCACTGTGAACGGAACATCGTTTTCAGCTCCCCACGTTGCAGGCGCGATGGCACTGCTGCTGTCAAGCAAGCCGACCCTGACTGCCGGGCAAATGGAGGACGCGATCAGGCAGACAGCCTGGGACCTCGGAACCGCAGGGCCGGACAACAGTTACGGGAACGGTTTTTTAGACGTAGAGCGGGCGGCGAGGCAATTGAACGTCCTGCCGCCGGCGCCTGTGGGCGACGTGGACGGAAACGGAATGCTTGATCTGAATGACGTTTTAATCGAGTTGAGGGCGGCGATCGGTTTTCCGACGAGCACTATTGAAATGGAGAGGATCAAATCCAGAGGTGATGTATATCCTCTCAGCGCGCCGGATAACATGATTACACCTGCGGACGCGCTGACGCTTCTACGCATGTACGTGGGGACAAACTAAGAGAACCCGCTGAACTTTGAATGTGAAGATCTGTTAAATGAGTAAACAAATAATTTATCGCGATGAAGGAGGAACATCAAATGAAAAAGAGACTCAGTGTTTACGTCATGATGTTTGTGTCAATTACAGTTCTGCTCGCAGCCTGCCATGGTAGTAGTGGGGACAACGGAACGCCGGTTGACCCTAACGCAGCCGCGACAGTTACCATGACTGCGGACAAAAGGATCGCTCTGGCGAACGGTATTGAAGATATCACATTGACAGCCCTGGTGACTAACGCCAGCGGGTCCACCCTGTCTGGAAAGGCAATATCATTTGTGATCACGCAAGGAACAGGTACCTTGCATGCGGCGTCGGCCACAACGGACGCATCGGGCAATGCCACGGTGAAAGTGAACAGAGGTCCCATCAGCCCCCCGCTGACAAAAGAGGATGTTATCGTGACGGCTACGGCCGACAGCGTTTCGGGCTCTATAACGGTCAGGTTCATCAACCTGCCCGCCTCCGCATCAATACAGGTGGCCATTAATCCGCCGATCTCTAACCTGGCAATATTGACGTTCGATCTCATAAGCAGCCCGACGCAATCGACGACGCTTCTGAGCATAGACCCGATTAACGAGGCGGCCACGTCACCGTTCATAGGCCCGCTCGGCCCCGGTACTCAGAATACGTTCGCATCGATCCTGAGTGCGCCAAATACCTATACACTCTTTACATCACTGAACCCCGGCATTACGACGGTGTTGAACAGTCCCATCGTTGGATTTACATTCGCCATTGATTCTACTATCACTGCTCTTCCGACCTACGTGATAGGACCGAATAATATTACAGCCTCTAATCCGAGCGGACTTCCTCTGCTCCCGGCACTGACGCAGTCAAATTTCGTTGCAACAGTGGTCTTTGACACGGAATTGTAGTTACCCTTGGGTCGCGTACGCCCGTCGCATGATAAGTCGACGGCGTGCGCTTCTCAAGGTTTTAGTACCCTGTATTTATTGTGTCCGGCTATTGGAGGTTGGATTGTGAAAATGAAGTCGATGTTTCTGCTGTGCTGTTTTTCTTTGCTCATGGGGTTCTGGCTTGTGCCGGAATCGTTCTCGGCGCCGGCTGTGACCATCGCACCTTCGTCGGACAGCGTTTACGTGCTGCAGGGGAATGATTTCTCCGGCGCTTCGGGTATCGATGTCACCATCCGCTATGATGCCGCAGCGCTTGCCAATCCCCGCGTCGTGCTAGGAGGCCTTGTCGGCGGGGCCCTCATGGCGGTCAATCCTTCAACACCAGGTATGGTCCGGCTAGCCCTCGTCCGTGTTACGGCGATCAATGGATCAGGCACAATCGCAACCGTGACCTTTGACCGTATGAAGAGCACCGGTGCGGACATCCTTGCCCTCACATCCTCGGCGATATCGAGCAGTGGCAGCAACATCGGGATAGCGTCGCAGATCGTGAACTCGGTGAAGACGGCAAACACGCAGGCCCCTCCTTCGGATAGCGGATCAACACCTGATACGAGACCTAATACCCAGACAGCACCGGCTACAAACGCTCCTTCAGCCCCGATGGGAGTAGTAGGATTGGTCGTCCCTTTGCAGGGAGACCCCGCTTCCGGCGGCAAGGCAGAGATCCCTCCGCCGGACCAGGCGACAGCTGACGGAGTGAAGCCAGCGGGCAATGCCGATGCTCCGCTGGAAACAGCGAAAGCAACGCCGCTGGAAAAGCCGGTTCCACCTGCCCCTGAACCGGAAAAAAAGAAGATCATGTTGTATAAAAGCGTGCTGGAACGATTCAAGGAGTTCAGCGGCAACAAGACACCCGAGGCGCTCATTGCCCTTTTCAGCCCACAGAAGGGGCAGGCAAAGCAGGACCCGCCTATCGTCCTCTCCGACGGCAAAACCACCGTGGAAGTGCTGCTCGACGTTAATCCAGCCGGAGAGAATAATAATTTTTTACTTGACGGCGTAAGCCTGGTGTCACTGGTCAACAAAGATAAGAGTTCCTGGGTTGCCGAACTCCTGCCGGATAAAAAGATCACCGGGGCGACGATCAGCATCCCCAGGAGCAATCAATGGGACGTGATGCCGTTGACCGTGGCACCGCCCATGGATGTCAAAATCGCCCCGCTTTCGGACAGATTGTCAGAAGCGGATTTCAAGCTGTTCCTGAAAGAGCATGGTACATCAAAGGCCCCGAAGTTCGATCTGAACAATGACGGGCGGCGCGACTATATTGATGACTTCATTTTTACAGCAAACTATCTCGTCCAGCGCGATTACACAAAGCAGGGGACGAAGGTCCAAAAATAACGGCTTTTCGGCGGATCTATAACAGTAACAAGAGGATGGCTCGTCGGCAGTTCAATCGCCGGGCATGAGGTACTGCTCCATGGCTTGAATTCATCATGGAGCCTGACTGGTCCTGTGAACTTCTTTGGCATAGAAAACCCAGTCTCAGGTTATGTACAGAGACAAGCGCAGCTGCTGATGATCTGATTTTCCGCCTTCATGTTTCGATGTTCTCTGCAGGATTTATTTTCTGAAAAACAAATGGTCTCCGAAAAATCGTTCTGCCTGCGTTTGTTCACCCAGGCTCTGCGCCTCATACAGGGTCTTGACCACGAAACAACCTCCTCTATATTTAAGGGAGCAGCTGAAGCAGCCACTGAACAATCCCGCAGCTGATATCTCCTGCCTGCTTGAAATGAAGACCGTATCCACGTTGTGAGAAGTCCTTGTTTTGTGGTATAGTGCCTGCAGGGATGGTTTCTACAAGTCCCTAAAACATCCTCAACGATCTTCAATCTGGAGATGTTCAAAAAATTCGATCGTATTGCAGCCTGGAATTTCTGATGCGGGTCTTTCCCGCAGGCGAGGTATTATCATGAGATCAACAATAGCCGGCGTACTGATATACTTAGCCATGATATTCCTGGCGACATTCATCGAGACCAGTGATCGTGCATGGGCCGGTGAAAAGGCGTACACGAGAAGCATTGAACAGTATGTAGTGCCTGATGTTGTTCTCGTGAACCAGCATGGAGCAAAGGTCCGTCTTAAGGACCTTCTGCAAACCGACAAGCCGGTCGTTCTGGATTTCATATTCGGGACCTGCACGACCATCTGTCCGATCCTGTCGGCAGGGTACGTCAATTTGCAGCACAAGCTCGGTCCTGATCCCCAGGCGATCCGGCTCGTGTCTATCTCCATCGATCCGGAACACGATACGCCAAAGGTCCTGAAAGAGTATCTAAGACGGTATCACGCGAAGCAAGGATGGGATTTTCTGACCGGGTCTCGTGAAGATATCGACAGGGTGATGATGGCGTTCGGCGCCTATGTCCAGGACAAGATGTCGCACTATCCGCTGACGCTGATACGCTCCCCTCAGGATGGCACGTGGATCAGGCTCTTCGGCCTCATGAGCACCGTGGAATTCATGAACGAAGTCCAGAAGGTAAGAAATAAATGATCACGGAACAAGAAACGATAAGACAGGGTCGTTGGAATAGTATGATGCGAGTATATGCACTCGCCCTCACGGTTCTCTTCTGCTGTACCGCAGCTGCTTATGCAGAAGGAAAGCAGGGAACTGATCCCCCCTCTTCGCAGCCCGTGACCCTTCAACAGGGAGAGCTGATCTACCGCGAGGGTATCCTGCCATCGGGGGAGGCGCTTCAGGCCGTAGTGAAAGGCGATATCCCCGTCGTCGGGACGGCTTTTAGCTGTGTGAGCTGTCATTTGCGCAGCGGCCTTGGATCACTGGAAGGAGGGGTCATTACGCCCCCTACAACGGGGAAAAAACTGTATCAACCGCTCTATCCGGGTCGTGAACGCACCCATTCCGAGAGAAAGAACGTGCCGACGTATTTTCAGTCAATAGCCCGTCGACCGGCGTACACGGACGAAACGCTTGCCGCCGCTCTGCGGATGGGTATCGGCCCCGAGGGCCAGGAATTGAACTCCGTCATGCCGCGCTATTTTCTTGATGATCGGGACATGGGAATCCTCATCTCCTACCTGAAATCGCTTTCAGCGGAGTCCTCTCCCGGGGTTACGGAAGCGACCCTTCGCTTTGCTACTATCGTCACGGAAGGCGTCAGTGCCGAAGATCGGGAAGCAATGCTGGCCCCTCTGCAGACGTATGTTGCTGCCCGGAATAATCAGTCAAAAAATTATCAGACGAGGGCAAAATACGGCGTGTTTGCCGAAGAGATGGACCTCTCCTACAGGAAACTGTCGCTGTCTGTCTGGGAACTCAAAGGGCCTGCTGAAACCTGGCGCGCCCAGTTGGAGGAGTACTATCGCAAGGAGCCGGTCTTTGCCTTGCTCGGAGGGATAGCCGCTGGAGAATGGAAACCGATCCATGTATTCAGCGAGGAACATCGTATCCCGTGTATCTTCCCTATTACTGATTTCCCCGTCATTTCCGAGACCGATTGGTATACGCTCTATTTTTCCAAGGGAATATACCAGGATGGTGAGGCCGTGGCCAACCATCTTGCGCGGATGGAACAGCTTTCAGCTGAGAGTTCCGTCTTGCAGCTCGTGCAGAACTCACGAGCAGGCAGGGCCGCGCAAGCGGGATTCGAGTCCACATGGCAGGAACTGGGTCGGCGTCCGCCTGTCACCATATCGCTTACGGCAGGTGAAACAATCGCCAAGGATTTTCTGCAGCGGCTTGTGGAAAGGGAAAAACCGGCCGTTATTCTTCTCTGGACGGACGCCAGTGCCATGCCGGCTTTGGAGAAGCTTGCTGCACCTGCTGCAAGGCCCCAGCGGATTTATCTTTCATCGAGTCTCCTGAAGCAGGGCCTCTGGACAATACCCGAACCGGTGCGGGACATAGCGTTCATGGCCTACCCCTACAGGCTCCCGCAGGAAGAAGCAGCGTATTCGAATTATGCGCGCGGTTTGCTGCGGGGAAAGAATACACCGATCGACGACCGGAGAATATCGACCCGCATGTATTCTCTCGTACGTCTCATGACTGAAATCTTCATGCACATTCAGAGACATTACTATCGTGATTACTTCCTCGATGTCATCAGCATGTTGAGCGACCAGAAATATCCCGATTATGTGCGGCTCAGCTTCGGACCGGGGCAGCGCTACGCTTCGAAGGGGTGTTATATAGTTCAGCTGACGCAAGGACCCAAGCCAGAACTCGTCAGAATAAGCGACTGGGTGATATATTGATTCGTCAAGGGATCCTATCATGCAGGCAGAGGGCGGGTTATCAATAGTTCAACACGGGGGCATGAACAGGAGAAACATAATGATGGACGGCCCGCGGTTGCCGGCCCCGGTGCTCTATCTGCTCGCGCCGTCCTGCTATCATCAGGAGAAAAAATGCCGCCATCACCTGCGGCTACGGCAATGTGCCCGGTATGTGGGATGCTCATAGCTAAATATCCGGACTGGACCGGAGTGTAGCGGCAGCGTCGACGATCTCATTTTTCTGCTTTCTTCAGAAAGAATATGGTTACGTCGGCTGTGTACTCTAATGCAACCTTGCTCTGCGATACCGCAACCGGTATGGCCATCGGCGTTCTGATCCCTTGGATAGGCCGCAATAGCATGGTTCGATTCATTCCTCGCTCCAGCGCCGACTTACCATGGTGACGCTTGTCCTGTATTTCTCGTTCACTATCATCATTACCTACGGGCTGGCATTGTCCCCCTCCCCAAAACTCGGAAAGGAATAATAATCAATGGCATGCCCCCACCCGACGGAGGTCACGGTCGTCCGATCCGCCGGCAAATTGATTGAGGTTTATTTAAGCGCTTAAAACAAGAGATGATCCAAATCTCCAAAACGTGCTACAATGGATTGTGAGGTTAAAGAGAATTCTTTCTTTATAATAGCATGACCACTTCCTACGATGTCATCGTCATCGGGACCGGGCCCGCGGGCATCTTCGCGGCGCTCGAACTCGTCAAAAACTCCGATCTCAAAGTTCTTATGATCGAGAAGGGCAGCGATATTCAGCAGCGTGCCTGCCCCATGGTCGAATCCGACGGCCCCTGCGTGCAGTGCAGCCTCTGTAGCATCCTGTGCGGCTGGGGCGGCGCAGGCGCCTACAGCGACGGCAAGCTTACGCTCACTCCTGAATTCGGCGGATGGCTGAAGGATTACCTTTCCGCAGAAGAGCTCTCGTTATTCATCGACTATGTCGACTCTGTCTATTTGTCCTTCGGCGCCGGAGGCGCAGTGCACGGCGAGGATACTGCCGCCCTGTCCCGTCTCAAGAAAAAAGCCGCAGGATACAACCTCGAACTCATCCCCGCGCGAATCAGGCATATCGGCACAGACCTCTGCAAGGAAGTCCTGAGCAAGATCAGGGGGCATCTTGCCGGCAAGATCGATGTCCTCTTTGATGTTCCGGTTGAGCAGATCACAACAAAGAACGGGCACGTGACCGGGGTCAGGACAGGGGATGGGAATACGTTCGATGCAACCTATGTCATTGCCGCGGCCGGCAGGGAAGGGTCGACCTGGCTCTCAAAGGAGGCAAAACGTCTCGGGTTATCGGTCCAAAAAAACCCGGTGGACATCGGTGTGAGGGTCGAACTTCCGGCGCCTATCATGAAAGACATAACCGATGTGGCGTATGAAGGCAAGTTTATCTATTACTCCAGAAGATTTCGAGACCGGGTGCGGACGTTCTGCATGAATCCCTACGGCGAGGTGGTGAAGGAATACAGCGAGGGCATTTACAGCGTGAACGGCCATAGCTACCGGAGCAGGACCACGGACAACACGAACTTTGCCCTGCTCGTGAGCACTGATTTCACGAGGCCTTTTAATGAACCGATCGCGTACGGCAGATATATCGCCGGACTCGCGAACTTGCTAGGCGGCGGCGTGATCGTTCAGCGGCTTGGCGACCTCAAGATGGGAAGGCGTTCAACGCCCGAGCGCATCGCAGAAAGTTCGGTCCGACCCACGCTCGAAGACGCTACGCCCGGCGACCTGAGCTTTATCCTGCCGTACCGCCATCTTCATAACATCACCGAGATGCTCGAGGCGCTTGACAATGTTGCGCCGGGTGTGAACTCAGGAGATACGCTGCTCTATGGTGTTGAGGTGAAGTTCTATTCCATGAAGCTGAAACTCACGCCTCATCTCGAGACGGAAGTGCAGAACCTCTTCGCTGTCGGAGATGGGGCGGGAGTGACCCGCGGGCTGATCCAGGCGTCGATATCGGGCGTGGTTGCAGCGAGGGAGGTGTTGCAGCGGTGGAAAGGGTAATGTGCGGATAAAACCTGCAGCGGAACCGTTTTCAAAGAAGTGCAACACCAGCGATTCTGAACACAAACAACCCGGATTAGACCAGCCATCTTCTGTACCAACTTCAGGTTTTAAAATCTATCTCCAATACTTCTGAAAAGCCTTTCACGAAGGCGTGCTTCACCTCTTCAAGAGGTATGTCCCGACCCAGTTCCTGCGTGATGGAAGTGACGACATCATTACTGCCGCCGCCGGGAATGACCTCGGCTTCGAGCGCGGGGTCGTAATCCATAAGAATCGAGCCATGTTGAAGAAAGGCGCCGGACAGCCTGCGCTGGGCGCTGCCGATGATCTTCCTGCCGTGTACGAGGATCTCGTACCAGGAAGGGGAGGAGAAGCAAGCGGGATCTCTTTCGTTCTTTTTTACGAGGGCTGAGTATCTGTTGGAACGCGAGACCATCTCGGCGGGGATGCCGAGGTTCCTGATGCCCTGGAGAAGTCCGGCGGCGATGAGTTTGTAGGTGCCGAGGATATTCGTGGGAAAGAGGGGATCGTCAGTGCGCGCAATGATGCTGTAGGTGAGTTCCCGGTAATGGAGAACGGCCCTGCCGCCGGTGATGCGCCGCACGATGTCGATGCCGCGCCGTTCACAGGCGCCTGCATTCACCGCGGCTTCGATCTTCTGAAACCTGCCGATCGAGACAGCGGCCGGGTCCCAGGTGTAGAACCGGAGCACCGGTACTTGTTCTCCAGCCTGCGCACGTGCCAGCAGCTCTTCATCAACGGCCATGTTATAGGCGCCGATATGCGCACCGGTATCGAACAAGCGCCATTTATTCATACAAGGAAGGTTCATTGTTCGGACGGGTCTTAAAGCGGCGGTAGGACCACATGTACTGCTCCGGCATTTCGCGCACCCATGTTTCTATTTCCTTGTTCATTCGCGCCGCGTCGGCCATTGGATCGGCAGTTGGAAAATTTTCGAGGGGTGGGTAGATCCGCAATTCTTACCCCCGTCCTCCGGGAAGGATGCGTGTAATGCAAGGGAGCACGGCCGCATTCGTAGTCTCTGCAAGCCGGCTCAGTACCGTCACGGTTGCCGCGGGAATACCGAAGAAGGGCGCAAATACGCTTGCGCGCTCCCCCATGTCCTGGTCTGGTAAATAGTAAAAACCTTGGCCTTCACGGATAGCACGGATGATTGGTTTCAGACTTGCCATGCGCTCCACGATGAGAGAGCCGAATCGGCCGCGCCGCGAAAAAAGATATTCAAGCAGCGGGTCGCGGGAGGTGCGGTACATACTTACGAATTGCCGGTCCTTGTTTGCGGCCAGACGGGCCCCGCCGATGTCCAGGCCGATAAAATGAGGCGCAAGCAGAATAATCTTTTTACCGCTTGCCAGCACTTCATCCAGATAGTGTTGGCCTTGCAAGGCAACGAATCGTTCGACCCTCCACCGTGGCGCAAACCAGGCCACGCTGAGGCTGAGGGTGGCAAAACCGCTCAACCGGAAATGTTTTTTTACGAGCAACCGACGCTCGAGCGGGGTCAAGTCCGGGAAGCACAACTCGATGTTGCGTTCGGCAAAGCGACGATTGGGGATGGGGAACCAGGACGTGATCAATCCGAGGCCGTTGCCCAGGACCCAGAGAACGCGCGAGGGCATCCAACTCATGATGAGCATGAGCGCCAGGACCGGCCATGCGTACCAGCGCCGGGGGTGCAAGAACGTTTTGAGGGAGACAGTAGCCATAGAGGGCCGATTCAGTTGCGGCAAGGCAGTGTTACACAAAAAAGCCCGAGAGTCAAGTGACCCTCAGGCTTGTAAAGTGTTCTGATCCGCGCACGGCGGGTCGATCAGGAACCTCAGCCGCCGCCCCAGGAATGTCCCCCGGTGCTGCAGACCGCGTTATTCCCGCCCATTGATGAAAACTTAGAGACGAGCTTCCTCGCTTTTTTCTCGCTACAGTAGGGACAGACCGTATCTTCGGCTTTTGCGGTCATGGACTGCAAAAGCACGAACTCTTTATTACAAGCTTCACATACGTATTCATAAAACGGCATTGGTGTGAACTCCTTTCAACAATTGTTCCGACCTGACTAGCATTTGCAACGCTCGCGCGCCTGCACGATACAACATAATACTCATGGGACAGAGACCTGTCAAGGCGAAAATGGTGAGCATCGCGTCCGCGAAGCCGGTGAAAAGGAACCAGTGCGGGTGCTCGAAATACCCGAGGAGCGTGCTCCCGAGCACGAAAATCCCCGCGAAAAGCCTGATCAGTCTTTCGAGATACCACGTCATTGTGTCCGCGAGGTACAGCTGCATTTCTTCTTTTCAATTGCGATATGCCGTCGAAACCATCCTCTGTGCCGGTTGCGGCCGGGTCACGCGCAGGCGCACAGATCTTTCTGCTCGCAGTACGAAAATGCGTTATAATCCGGCGACACACAGGCATCCATGATCGAAAGCCTGCTTACCATACCGACATACTTGTTTTTGTTCACGATGGGGATGAAGGTAAAATTATTCATGAGCATCATCTGTATGAGGTCTTCGGACGAGGTGTCTATATCCGCGGTCGTAGGCTCCGTTGTCATTATTCTCGAGGCCGGGATTGTATTGAGCTTCATGCCTTCCCGTATGGCGCCCAGCACGTTATATTCCGTTATCACTCCTACGACTTCCATGTTGTTGTTCACGACGGGAAGCCCCGGCTGTCCGTATGACATCATTTTGCGAGCCGCCTCCTTTAGTGTTGTTTCCGGTCCCACTGAAATTCTCTCACTCATGATCTGTTTTGCGCGTAATGCCATTGTTGTTTCCTCCTTTGAGATTCGGGTTCCGGTCAGGTGATTCCTGATCCGTAGCTCCGTTTAGTTACAATCGTTCCCACTGCTTTGTGTCCGGATCGAACGCCTCGCTGAAGGCAGTGACCTCCTGCCGCAGACCGACCTCGTAGCCCTCGTTCAGCCCGACGTTCAAGAGCATCTTGATCGATCGCAAGGAACTCAGGCTGTTTCCTCCGATCGTTACCGCGAGCCTGTTCGCTTCATCGTCGAGGGCGTCGATAGGGACCACCTTGTTCACCAGCCCGATCCTGAGCGCCTCTTCAGCGTCCACGGTCCGGCCGGTGAAGAGAAGCTCTTTGGCCCTGCCAACTCCCACGGTCTTGTACAACCTCTGAGACGAACCGAAGATCGACGGCACCCCGAACCGCGCCTCAGGGAACGAGAATACCGCATCTGATGAGGCTATCCGGATATCGGCCGCGAGTGCAAGGCCGAGGCCCGCGCCCGAGGTCTCACCCTTGACCGCGGCGATCACCGGGACCGGAAGGTTCTCGATATGCTTCAAGAGATTGTACCCAACCTCGGCAAAATGGCCTGCCTCCTCCTTCGTCATCTTCACAAACCTGGTGTAATCAATGCCTGCTGAGAAGTTTTTCCCCTGTGCCATGAGCAGCACCACGCGAAGCTCGGTCCTGGATGAGATCGTCTCGCTGATGATCTTATTCAGCCCTGACAGGACATCCATGTCAAGGTAGTTATCGGGTGGATTATCGATCGTAACGGTGCTGATCCAGTCTTTGCATTCCATGGTGACGCAGGTGTTTGTCATGTTATATTCCTCCGATTTCGGATGGCAGCGTTCGGATCGCCCCTCACCCAGCCTCTCCCCGCAGGGGAGAGGAGTTGTTTAATTCCGCATTCAGCAATCTGCAATCCGCCATGGTTTACGCGTTTTCCCAGTTCTTCTTCTCAACCATATAATACAAGAGCGGGATCACCACCAGGGTGAGCGCTGTGGATGCCAGCATCCCGAAGATAAGCGCCAGTGCCAGACCCGACCACACCGGATCGGTTACGATCACGGCCGAGCCGAGGATCGCCGCGGCTGCCGTAAGCACGATCGGTCTTGTCCGGATCGCTCCCGCCTCGATCAGCGCCTGGATGAGCGGCAACCCTTCATGCTTCTTGTCGAGGATGAATTCCAGGAGCACAATGGAGTTCCGGACCACGATGCCCGCCAGGGCGATCACACCGATCATGGATGTGGCGCTGAAGTACACGCCGGTCATGGCGAAGCCCGGCATGATGCCGATCATCGAGAGCGGGATCGCTGCCATGATGACCGCAGGGATCGTGAAGGACCGGAACCTGCCCACGAGCAGGAGGTAGATGGCAATGAGCGCCACGCCCATGGCAGCGCCCAGATCGCGGAACACATCAAGGGTTAGCTTCATCTCGCCGTCCCACGTGATCTTATACCCCGTGGGGAGCGGGTTCTTATGGAGATGTTTCATCATATCGATCACGGCATAGACCTGGCTCCGGGCTCCCATTTCTCCGTATACATAGGTCACGGGTTCGAGGTTCTTGTGATAGATGGCCTTGTCCGTTTCCGATGGGACCACGTTCACGAGCGACGAGAGCGCCACCTGGCTGCCTTGCGGACTCGCAACGTACACCTTGTCCATGTCCGACATCTTCGCACGCTCTCCCTTGGGAAGCCGCAGGAAAATGGAGATCGGGTTCTTTGCGTCAGACTTGTGCAGGGTCGAGATCGCCATGCCCGCCACGGACATGCGCAGGGTCTGGACGATCTGTTCAGTCGAGACGCCTGCGAGCGCCGCTTTTTCCTTGTCAACGATGAGCTGGTACTTCTCCTGTTTCTCTTTCACGCTGTCGTCAATATCCACGACCTGGTCCATCCTGGCGAAGAGGGCCTTGATATCCCCGGCGATCTCGCGCTGTTTGTCGTAGTCCGGCCCGGTGATCTCGGCCACGACGGTGGCGCGCACCGGAGGTCCCGGGGGGTCCTCCACCAGCTTGATGTTCGCATTGTATTCCTGCGCAATTTTGACGAGGTCGGGCCGTATCTTGAGCACGAGCTTCTCGCTCGAGGTTGAACGCTCCTCTTTGTCAATCAAGTTCACGCGCACGTCGGCGAAGTGGCTCGCCTCGCGGAACGCGCTGCCCCTGAGCAGGCCGTTAAAGTCCATCACCGACCCGGTCCCCACAAAGGTCTCGTAGTCCTTCACTTCGGGGATGCCGCGAAGATACTCGCCTACGGTCCTGGCGACGCGGTCCGTGTTCTCGAGCGCCGTGCCCGGGGGCATATCGATCGAGACGAGGAACGTGTTCTTGTTCGCCTTCGGCAGCATGCGGAACTTCACCCATTGCATGAGCGGAAAGGTCATGGTGATCAGGAACAGGCCGATGATGATGCTCATGAACAGTTTGCGTTTGCCAGGGTTCTCGAGCAGCGGCCCCAGTATCTTCTTATAGCCCTTATAGAGCTTTGTTTCTTCCAGGGGCAGCTGCTGTTCCCCGTGATGGTCGGTCTTCATGAGCCGGTAGCTCGCCCAGGGCGTCACGATGAAGGCCACGAACAGAGATGTGACCATTGCCACGGGCACATTAAAAGGGATCGGCTTCATGTAGGAGCCCATCATGCCCGTGACGAACGCCATGGGGATGAACGCCAGCACAACGGTTATGGTCGCCAGGATCGTTGGCATGCCGATCTCGTTCACGGCCATGATCGCGCCCTGCAATCTCGAATGCTGCTGGAGCTTGTAGTGGCGGTGGATGTTCTCGACCACCACGATGGCGTCATCGACCAGAAGACCCAGGGAAAGGATCAGCGCGAAGAGCGTTATCCGGTTGATGGTCTGGCCCGCCAGCATGCCGATGGCAAGGGTGATGAACAGCGTGAGCGGGATGGCGAGCGCGACGATGGCGGCCTCGCGCCAGCCGAGGGTCACGAACAGCAGGATGATCACGACGATGATCGAGACCGCGAGGTGGAAGACCAGCTCGTTCACCGCATTGTTGGCCGTCTTGCCGTCGTTCCGGGTGATGGTCACATTAATCCCCGGCGGGATGCTGGTTTTTTTCAATGCATCGAGCTTTGCCAGGATCTGGTCCGAGATCTGAACAGCGTTCAGTTTCTGCCGTTTGGCCAATGCCAGGGTCACAGCGGGAAGCTCGCCTGCAGCACCTTCGCCATTGTCCTTGATGACCTCATGTGCGGAATGTTGATTATTGAAAGCGATGCGCGTGAGCTTCGTGGTTTCCTCGAACCCGTCCGTCACGTCGGCAACATCGCCGAGATAGATGGGCTTGTTGTTCGCAACGCCGACCACGGCGTTCCGTATATCGCTCACGCTGGTGAAGAAGCCGCCGGTCTCGAGGGTGAGCTTCTTGTTGCCCTGCTCAAGTTCGCCTGAAAGAAGATTGGCATTCGACTGGGTGATGGCCCCGGCGATCCGGAGCGGCGACAGGCCGTAGCTTGCGATGCGGAGCGGGTCGAGGACCACGCGCACCTGCCGGCTGCGTCCGCCGATGACCGTGGTGGTGCCGACGCCGGGGATCTTTCTGAGTTCGTCGAGCACGTTGTCTGCCACGAGCCGAAGTTGCGCATCATCATAGGCGCTTCCGGCCGCAGGCGAGAGCGTGATCGCAACGATCGGCACGTCGTCCACGTCAATGGGCTTCACGAGCGGCTGTGAAGCGCCCGGAGGGGCGAAGTCCATATGGGACATGATCTTGTCGTAGAGCTTCACCATGGACCGCTCTTTGTCCTGTCCCACGAAGAACTTCACGGTCACCACGGACATCGAGTTCATCGAAACAGAGTACACGTCCTCCACGCCGGGGATCTCCCAGAGGATGGACTCGAGCCGCTTGGACACGAGCTCTTCCACCTCTTTGGCCGACGAGCCCGGCATCATCACCATCACGTTCGCCGCGGGGACCACGATCTGGGGGTTCTCCTCGCGCGGGGTGTAAATAAGGGCGAAGAGTCCGAGTATCGCTGTTGCCGCCATGAGCAGCACGGTGAGCTGGGAATTGATGAAGTATTGCGTTATTTTGCCGCTGATGTTGAGTTTCATGATTCAGACCTTTTTATCCGCAGATTACGCAGATGAAAGCAGATGAAGACCATGGAACCCGGTGTGGACAGGCTTTAAGTCTCTCACTCCGCAATCCGAAATCCGCATTCCGCAATTCATTTATTACGTCTGCGCCACCACGACCTGTTTTCCATCCAATCTGCCCAGGTGCTTATCGCTGATCACGCGGTCGCCTTTTTTGAGGCCCGAGATAACTTCCACAAAATTTCCATGCTCCTCGCCGACCTGGATCATCTGGAACACGGCGTTCTGCTCAGCAGAGACGAGGTACACGCCCGAGATGCCTGACATTTCAACGAGCGCGGTCTTCGGGACCAGGATGGCCTCGCGCCTGCCGACGGTGAAGAAGGCCTTGCCGTACATGCCGGTGATCAGCCCCTTGTGCGCCGGGACGTCGATCTTCACGATGAACGAATGGGTCCGCACATCGGAAGCCTGGACCACCTGCGAGACAATGCCGCTGATCTCCGTGCCGGGCATCGCGTCGATCTGGACCTTGACCGGGTTGCCGGGCTGAATGAAGAGGATATCCTGTTCCTTCACGGTCACCTCGAGCCGGAGGTGCCTGTTGTCCTCGATCCTGATGAGGGGCTGGCCGGGGAGCGCCATCTCACCCAAGTTGATACGTTTCTCCACGATCTGGCCCGAAATGGGCGCGGTGATGATAGTATAGCTTTCCATGGCCTTTGCCGCCTGCAATCCCGCCTGCGCGTTCTCGAATCCGAGGGTCGCCTGGTCCATCTCCATCTGGGTCGATGCCGTGGCGTCATATAAGCTCTTGATGCGGTTGTACTGGAGCCTGGCATTGTTGTATGTTGCCTGGGCCATGATTGCCTGGGCCGTGATCTCGCCGCTGTCGATCTTCATCAACAGTTTGCCTGCGGCAACGTGGAATCCTTCCTGCACACTGAGATGAACCACTCTGCCCATAACCTTGCTCGAAAGCACCGAACTGTTCCTGGAACTCAAGGAGCCGGCTGCTGTTACTACGGAGTCGAGGGTTTTCGGCTCTACTATAACGACGGCCACGGGCACCGGCGCTCCGACCTTCGTCGCTTCGGCATAGCTGTTGTTTTTTCCGAATATCATGTATCCGGCGCCGAGGACGGTGACCGCCGCTGCTATCGAAGCAGCGTAGATGAATTTCTTATCCATTGATTTGGTTTTTTCCTGTATGGTTTTAATGTTCATGATGTTATCCTTTTCTTTTAACTCTGAACTCCGAACTTTTAACTCCGAACTGAATCACAGCGTTCCCACGGCGAGGTTCAACTCTGCCTGCGCGATGTTGTTATCGTACAGCGCCTGGAGCACATTCGTGCGCGCCCGTATGAGCGAGTTCTCCGCGCCGAGCACGTCAACGAAAGTGGTCATCCCGACTTCATAGCGCTTCTGTACGATCCTGAGGCCTTCCTCCGCCTCCTGGACCGATGACGAGGTTGCCGCGATCCGGTCGAGGGACGCGGTAAGATTGTAGTAGGCCTGCCTGACCTGGAGCTGCACCGCCGACCGGGTCTGTTCTTCCAGAGATTTCATTTTGCTGTTAGTCGCAAGCGCTTCCTTGACCTTCGATTTGGTAACCAGGCCGTCGAAGAGGTTCCACTGGAGCACGGCCATCACGGCCCAGCTCTTTGCGTCATCGCCTGCGGGTCTGTCGCTGTTCCAGTCCATCTGTGCCATAAGATTAAGGCTCGGAAGGTAATCGGTCTTGGCCATGGTCACCGACTTCTCTGTATTGCGGAGGTTCAGCTCCATGGACATGAGGTCCGGCCGTTTCGAAGCCGCCTCATCTAGCATGGCATCCATCCCGGATTTCATGTCCTGTGCCGAAAGAGCCCCGGAGATGTCGTGTTCCGTACCCTGCGGCACGCCCATGGCGAAGTTGAGCGCCGCTATCGCGAGCTTTACGCTGTTCTGGGAGCGCGTTGCCATCTCCCGGACCTCGGCAAGCTGCACGGTGGCCCTGAGCAGGTCCGACTGGAGAACCGCGCCTGCTTTGTACCGCGCTTCAGCTAATTTGACGGTTGCAGCCGTTGTTTCGAGCGACTGGACAGCTACCTTGTGGTACTCATTGGCAAGCAGCACGCCGTAGTATGCCTTGATCACGTTGAACACCGTCTCCTGACGCGATCGCTCGCGGTCCTGGATCGATGCCTCCCTGGCGAGCGTTGCCTGCTTTCTTCCGATATATTCTCTTCCGCCGTTGAAAATGGGCTGCATGACCGCCAGCCTCGTGTTGTAATTCGAAATAAGATCGGGATTGTTCAAGACCACGGGATTAAAATCCGCGGGTGTCACAATCTCCTGGTTCAGTTTTGTACCGAGCACCATGAGCGGGCTGTCCGTCCTGCTCCAGGTCTCCGACACCGTCACCTTGGGTAAAAATCCCGAAACCGACCTCAGCACGCCTGCATCAGCGACTTCGACCTGCGCATCAGCGGCCTTGAGCCCCGGGTTGTTCCTGAGCGCCAGGTCAATCGCCTGATCAAGGGTCAACATCTCGGCAGCGTAGCTGTAAGCCGCTGCTAGTAAGGTCAATAGTGTGGTGAGGATTAGGTATGTTGCCATAAGTGCTATTTTGCACTTTCTGCTTTGCATTACGCCCTGGTCATCGAAACATTTTCGAACATATTCCATGTCAAGATCCCGCCTTCAAGATTTTTTACCGTGTATCCCATTCGCGCAAGATAGGAGCAGGCATAGGCACTTCTATTCCCGACCCTGCAGTAGACCACAATCTCTTTATTTTTCGGCAGCTCATCGATCCGGTAGCCGAGCTCCTGGAGCGGGAGCAGATACGACCCCTTAATGGCCTGCGAAGCGTTCTCCTGCGGTGTACGTACATCGAGCAGAAGGAAGTCTTCACCTGCATTCAATTTTTTGTTCAGTTCGTCAGGCCTGATGTTCTTGCATCCAGTGCTATTGAAAAACATTTTTTACCTCCTTAATGTTCTCTTTTGTCCTTTCTAATACAACATGCATGCCAAATACATAACACGCTGGTTTTGCAGGAGTTTAAATTTATCGGATGCATTGGGAGGGAAATGTCCGGAAAAAATTGTCGAACGAATTATCGGTCTTTATTGATCAACTTATTGATTTTATTATTTTCATACTTCGACAATTTTGTAACTTACTGCCGCAAATGTCTGCAATGATATTAAACATCGAAGGATAATGAGATGCGATGAAAATTCAAATTCCAAAGATCAAATGTCAAATCAAACTTTAAATTACCAACTTCAGATGTTTATTTGTTTTAGTCATTGGTCTTTGATTTGAACTTTGAGCTTTGTCATTTGTCAGTCATTTTAATGAATGAGATGAATATCTTAGTTTCTCACAAGGAAAATCCGTGGTAAAATGATCCTGCCATGACCCTCGAAGAAAAACTCCAGAACCTCCCGGATTCGCCGGGCGTTTACCTTATGAAGGATGCAAAGGGGCACGTGATCTATATCGGCAAGGCCCTGTCCCTCTGGAACCGGGTTCGCTCGTACTTCCAGAAGGGCGCCAAGGGAGAAAAGACCGAGATGCTGGTCCGCCAGATCGCTGACATTGAGACCATCATGACCCACACAGAGCTCGATGCCCTGATCCTGGAGTCCAACCTTATCAAGAAACACCACCCCCGTTACAACATCATCCTCCGGGATGACAAGAATTATCCCTATCTCCGGTTCGACATGAAAGCCGAGTATCCCCGCCTCGACGTGGTTCGGAGACTGAAGAAGGACGGCGCGCTCTATTACGGCCCCTATGTCCCCGCAGGTGGAATGTGGGAGTTGCTCTCGCTGATCCGGCGTACGTTCCCGCTCGCAACATGCAAAAAAGAGTTCAAAAAAGACAGACCCGAACGGCCGTGCGTGCAGCACCAGATCGGCAGATGCATGGCGCCGTGCTCGGCAGGGGTCGACACAGGTGCGTATCAGGACATGGTCGGCCAGGTGCGCCTGTTTCTCGAAGGCAAGAACCGGGACCTGCTCGATATGCTTAAAAAGCGCATGGCAGAGGCATCAGACAAGATGGAGTACGAGCGCGCGGCGGAGCTCCGCGACCGGATCGCGAAGATCGAAGGGGCCTTCGAGAAGCAGAAGATCATTTCACCCGGGTTCGAGAACCAGGACGTGATCGGCATGGTCTCGGAGGGAGGCAACGCGAACATCCAGGCGCTTTTTATCCGGAACGGCATGCTGCTCGGCAGAAAAGATTTCGCCATCCCCGACGTGCACGGTATGACGGACGCAGAGGTCCTGACCGATTTTCTGCGGCAGTTCTATGCAAAGGAGATGATCGTGCCCGCCGAGGTGCTTCTGCCCTTTGACGTGCCCGACCGGGAGCTATTCGAGGTCTGGCTCACGGAAAAGCGCGGAGCGAAGGTGGAGGTCCTTGTGCCGCAGCGAGGCAGGAAGCGGGAGCTGGTCCAGATGGCATCGGACAATGCGGGGCAGTCGCTCCGCGAGCACCTGCTCTCGAAAAAGAGCAAGGATCGGGTCCTGCGGCAGCTTCAGGACGAGCTGGGGCTCAGGAATCTTCCGCGCAGGATCGAGGCGTTCGACATTTCGAACATCCAGGGCGCCGAATCGGTCGCGAGCATGGTGTCGTTCGAGAACAACCTTCCTGACAAGCGGAACTACAAGCGGTTCAGGATCAAGAGCGTCCAGGGACAGGATGACTTCGCAAGCATGGCAGAGGTGATCAGGCGGCGCTATACAAAGGCGAAGGAAGAGGGTATACTGCCTGACCTGATCCTGATCGACGGCGGCAAAGGCCAGTTGAACGCGGCGCTCGAGGTGTTGATGGAACTCGGCATCATCAACCCATCCCCACCCAACCCTCCCCTTGAAGGGGAGGGCCAGGTACTCCATCATCCTCCCGCCCAGGGGAAGGACCGAACAATAAACCATCCTCTCCCTCAGGGGAATGACCGAACAATAAACCATCCTCTCCCTCAGGGAGAGGACAGAGGTGAGGGTGGGTTTAAAGGGGAGGGGATGAGCAAAGAGCCGGATGTGATCGGCCTTGCCAAGGCCCGGAGCGGGGAAGAGGGATCAGACCGGGAGTTCGAACGGGTCTTCCTGCCCGGCGTGGACGAGCCGATCATCCTCGAGCCCACGAGCCAGACCACACACCTGGTTGCGCGGGTGCGCGACGAAGCGCACCGCTTCGCGATCGCGTATCACCGGAAACTTCGCGAGAAGCGGGCCATACATTCCGAGCTTGACGACATCCCCGGTATCGGCGAGGCAAGAAAGAAGGCGCTGCTGCGTCATTTCGGAAGTCTGGACAGGATCAAGCAGGCGACAGCGGATGAACTGGTGGGGGCTAAAGGGATGTCGAAGAAGGCCGCCGGGGAGATTGTAAACTATTTTCAAGGGGCGAGGGGTGTATGATTCGCATTTGCATCCAAGATGACATTATTTCCGTTCCAACGTAGAGGCAACCCTTTTCGGTTGCCCTCGTGGCCGCCCCCTGTACCCTGACCCTGTACCCCGTACCCTAGGAGAACTCATGACAAACGAACAATGGCTGGAGATATTCAAAGGCATCGGTAAAAAAATGTGCGATGGAATTTCCGTCATCCTCTCCAGAGAAGGCGGCACGATACCGCTCGGTAAGGGCGCCGGCGGCGACAAAACCTTCCCTGTGGACCAGTGGGCTGAGGATATCATCATTGCCGCGCTTGAAAAGGCGCACCAGCAGGGAGAATCCTTTACGCTCATCTCCGAAGAGCTCGGCATCAGGAAGTTCGGCGACGGGAAAAAGATCGTACTCGTGGACCCCATTGACGGGAGCAACAATGCCAAGAGCGGGATCCCGTTCTTTTCCACGTCGCTGGCGCTCTTGAACAACGAAACGCTTTCCACGCTTGCCGTGGGGTATGTCATCAACCTCGCCGTGGGCGACGAGTTCTGGGCAGTGCGCGCTCAGGGTGCATACAAGAACGGCAATCGGATCAGGACCTCCGGCACGCAGGGCATTTCGATCGTTGCCTATGAAGCATCGTCGCCCAGGACCGACCTGCCGCGCCTCCTGCCGCTTCTCGGGGAGGCGAAGCGTACGAGGTGTTTCGGGTCCACTGCCCTTGACCTTTCCTACCTCGCTTCCGGCGCCATCAGCGTGTTTGCCACGGCAACGGCCTCGCGCGCCTTTGATTACGCCGCCGGTATGCTGATCCTTGAAGAGGCGGACGGCGTGATCACCGATCTCGAAGGAACATCACTCGACCACATTGTCGCGGGACTCGGAAGGACCGTGCCACTGCTCGCAAGCAAGAACGACGCGACACACGTAATGGCGCTGAACCTCCTCGCACCCCGACAGCGTTGATCCCGGGTTATCGTCAGCCAGTATTGACATACCATTATATTTATGTAATTATGAGGCCATGGCATTAGTCAATCATCAAACGCGTGAAATCAACGCGAAGATCGTTTACTACGGACCGGGGCTCTGCGGCAAAACCACGAACATTCACATGATCTTCCATCGCATTGCTCCGGGACAGCGCGGCAAGCTGATCTCGCTCGCGACCGAAACGGACCGGACGCTGTTCTTTGATTTTCTTCCCGTCGAGCTCGGCACGATCAAGAACTACAGGGTGCGGTTCCATCTCTATACCGTGCCGGGCCAGGTGTTCTACAACGCGACGCGCAAGCTCGTGCTGAAGGGCGCGGACGGGGTGATCTTCGTTGCCGACTCGCAAAGAGCAATGCTGGATGCGAACCTCGAGAGCATCTCGAACCTTCGCGATAATTTACACGATCAGGGGATCAACCTGAACACGTTCCCCATGGTGATCCAGTATAACAAGCGGGACCTTCCCGACGCCCTCTCGGTCGATGAGCTGAATGCAGCGGTGAACCCCCGGCTCGTCCCCTTCTACGAGGCGGTCGCGACGACCGGCGACGGCGTGTTGAAAACCTTCACCGCTATTTCCAAACAAGTGCTCCAGGACATGCAGAAACATCCCGAGCGCCACAACTTCACCCTGGGAGACATTCTCGGCAAGGGAGAGAAAAAGCCGCCCCCGCCGACGGATTTCATGGCGGATACGCCCCCGCAGGAGCCCTCGATGCCCGGCGCGCCCATGGCAGAGGCCAAACCGGAGATGGCGGCGCTCGAAAAGGCCGTGGACGCAGGGATAACGGTGGACCTGGGGAAGCCATTTATGGAAGGCGACCAGATCGTCCTGCCCTTCGATGTGGCGAGCAGAGACCGAGAGGACCAGTTTCAGCTCCGGGTCAGGATCGACATGGAAGCGCCGATGGCAAAGCGTTTCAAGATCACTGTGAAAAATTTCAAAAAATAAATACCGCCAAGCTGCGGTCTTGCACATTCCGTCATGCCCGTGCAAACGGGAATCCAGCCTTTTAACGCATAGAGGTGACCTCTGGATACCCGCCTTCGCGGGTATGACGAATTTTAAGATCTGTTATTTGAAATTTGGAATTTTTCTTAAGTGAGGTTCTCATGTCGAAGGTTGCGGCACTTATTCCCGCGGCGGGCACGGGTAAGCGGATGGGCAAGACCAAGGCGAAGCAGTTTCTGCTGCTGGGCGACAAGCCCTTGCTGGCGCATACCTTGCTCGCGTTCCAACGCGCTCCGGAGATCGATGAGATCATCCCCATCGTCTCCCAGGAAGACGTGGAGGATTGTCTGCGCGACATAATCGAGCTGTACCGGATTTCCAAGGTGAAGACCCTGGTCGTGGGAGGCAAGGAGCGTCATGATTCCGTGCTGAACGGTTTGCAGAAAATCGGGAAGGACACAGCAGTCGTGCTCGTTCATGACGGCGTGCGGCCCTTTGTAACGCCCGAAATGATCCGGGAAACCGTTGGTTTCGCGAAAGCGGGCGAATGTGTAACCGTTGGCGTGCCGATCAAGGACACCATCAAGGAAGTGGATGAGAACAAGATCGTGCGCCGCACTCTGGAGCGGGGGAGCCTCTGGGCGATCCAGACGCCCCAGGTGTTTCCGGTCAAGATACTCAGGCGCGCTTACGAGGAATCGTACAAGCTGAAAATGTTTGGGACTGACGACGCCACGCTCGTGGAGCGGACGGGTGGCACGGTGCGGGTTATCATGGGGAGCTACGAGAACATAAAGATCACCACGCCCGAGGACCTTATTCTGGCAGAAGAGATCCTGAAGAGAAGGTAAAGAAATGGCGAGGATTGGAACCGGTTATGACGTTCACCGCCTTGTAACGGGCAGGAAGCTGATGATCGGCGGCGTGGACATCCCCTTTGAAAAAGGGCTGTCCGGGCACTCGGATGCCGACGTGCTGCTTCACGCGATCTGCGATGCGTTGCTCGGCGCAGCCGGCTTGGGGGACATCGGCAGGCACTTTCCCGATACAGCGCCGATCTACAAGGACATTTCGAGCCTCATGCTGCTCGAAGAGGTGCGGCGGCTGCTTGCTGAGGCCGGGTTCCGGGTGAACAATGTTGATGCGACCATCGTTGCGGAAAAGCCTAAGATGGCGCCGTATATCCCTGCCATGATCGCGAACATCTCCGAGGCGATCAAGATGGACCGGTCCACGATCAATGTGAAGGCAACGACGACCGAGGGACTCGGCTTTGCGGGAAGGGGAGAGGGGATTGCGGCGTATGCCGTGGCCTTGATCAGAAAGGTGGAATGAGCCATGTCGAGACATCTTCTTCTTATACTGATGCTGATGGGTTTTGCAATGACGGTCTATGCTCAAGCTGGCCAGCAGGCACAGACTGGGGACAAGGAACTCAAAGAAAGCTATCTCTATCAATGGACCGACGAAAAGGGCGTTGTTTATATAACCGATGATCTGAATAAGGTCCCGAAGGTTTACCGCGATAAGGCATTAAAACTAACGCAGCCGAAAACGGAAGGTGTTGATCAGAAGCAGGTGCAGCAGAAGTCAGGCTATTCGTCGGGGTCCGGATCCGAGGCAGCAGATGCTGCAGGGAAAGCTGTGTGGCAGCAGCGCATGAGAGGCGCGAGGCAGCGGCTTGAAGCCGCTGAAAAACGTTACCACGAACTGGATCAGCGAAGAAACGAACTGCTCCAAAGTTGGGGCGGTCCCGCGTCCGGCCGGCTTGATACCCGCACGGATGCGGACAGCGTTGAGCAGGAGATGAAAGGCGTGCAGGGAGAGATTGACGCGGCCCGAAATGATCTCGATGTTGTTATCCCTGAGGAAGCGCGGAAGGCAGGCATTCCGCCCGGATGGCTGAGGGAGTGATTCGATTGCGGATTGTAGATTGCGGAATGCGGATTGAAGAGCGTGAAGCAAACCTGTATTTAATCCGCAATCCGAAATTAAAATTATGCTCGAGATATTTCAAAAAATAAAGAAAGACTTTAACGCGGCGCTCTCCATGGACCCGGCAGCCACGAGCAGGGTCGAGGTCTTCCTTACCTACGCCGGGTTCCATGCGCTCCTCTTCTACCGGTTCGCGCACTGGCTGAGCAAAAAACGCGTCCCCTTTGTCCCCCGGGCGCTTTCACAGTTCGCGCGGTTCATTACCGGCATCGAGATCCATCCTGGCGCAGTCATCGGTTCAGCTTTATTCATCGACCACGGTATGGGTGTGGTAATCGGCGAGACCACAGAGATCGGCGACAACGTCACACTGTTCCAGGGCGTGACCCTCGGCGGGACGGGCAAGCAGAGGGGCAAGCGCCATCCCACGATCGGCAGCCACGTGGTCGTAGGGGCGGGCTCCAAGGTGCTTGGCCCTATCAGGATCGGCGATTACGTAAAGATCGGCGCGAACTCGGTCGTGCTCCAGGACGTGCCGGACCATTCAACCGTGGTTGGGATACCGGGGAGAATTGTCAAGATCAAGGATGAGCGCGTGGCCGACGAGGCCCTGATGGACCACATCCATATCCCCGATCCCATCGCGGACCGGCTTATCGAACTGCAGGTCCAGATTGATACGTTGAAGATGGAACTGGATGTGCTTAAAAACAAGAAGTGATATCCTCTTGCCCTGTGTTGAACCCATGCCCCGAACCTTTCACCCCTACCCGTGACCCTGACTCTATTAAGTTCAGTTCTTTAAACATCGGTGTTGGACGTTCGTGGCTATTTGTAAATTGTATGTAAGTTAAGATCTCATGAAACGCATACGTTCGGGCCAAACGTCAGCTTGCGCCCGTCACGCCTTACGGACGTTGGGTCCTCCGCCCTTAACTCTGGTGAGCAGGATCAGCCCAATGACAAAAAAAAGTGCAATGGAGAGGATTGCGGGCCGCTGGCTTCCGAAGGTTGACGATACGGTGCCGAAGACGAGAGGCCCGAGGATTGCGGAGGATTTTCCCACAAGGGAGTAGACGCCGAAATATTCGGCTTCGCCGCCCGCTGGCACGAATTGTGTGTAAAAGGCGCGTGTGCCGGCCTGCACGGTCCCGAGACCCAGACCGGCGGTGCATGCCACAGCCCAGAACTGTGGTTTGGTCTGCACAAAATAAGCGATCACGGCAACGAGTGTCCAGAGGACAAGGGAGAGCATAACAACCTTTTTGGGACCCCAGGTGTCTGTGGGCTTTGCCAGGACGGAGGCACCGATGAGTGCCGTAAATTGTACCGTGATGTAGAGCCCGACGAGCTCGCCGGTCCCGAAATGAAGTGTTGTTGCGGCAAAGATGCTTGAAAAGACGATAACAGTATTGACCCCGTCTTCATATAACATATAGGCGATCAGAAATTTTCTCGGTTCCCTGCGTTTCCAGAGCTCCCTGATGGTTTTCCATGCCTGTTTTACGCCCCGGGTCCCGGCTTGCAATGCGTTGACATCAGCCCGCGTGTCTCCCGGCAAAAACAGAAAGGCGGGGAGGGAAAAGAGTGTGAAGAAAGCGGCGGTTGCGATCCACGTCATTCCATAATGCCCGGATTTGACGAGCGGCAATGCGATCAGGAGCGAGGTGATGGAACCCGCGTAGCCGATGCCGAAGCCCCAGCTCGACACCCTGCCGTGATACTCCGCCGGGGCTATCCGTGGAAGAAAGGAATTGTAGAAGACCAGACCGCCTTCCATGCCGATGTTCGCGAATACGATCAGGATGAACCCGGTAATGACCGCGCCTGGCGTGAGGAGTGTCAACCCTGACAGGGCAACGACGCATATCGCGGTATAGAACGCCAAAAGGCGTTTCCGCAGACCCGCGTAGTCGGCGATGCCGCCGAGGAACGGAGAGGAAAGGGCGATAAAGAGCATGCTGAAGGAGATAGCCCGTCCCCACCAGAGGTCGCCCGCTCCGGAGCTGTTGCCGACGATCATACCGGCATAATAGACCGGGAAGATGACCGCAGCAATCACAGCCGAGTAGCTCGAGTTCGCGAAATCGAAGAAACACCAGCTGAGGATCTGTTTTTTGTTCATAGGTTCAGAATAGGTGAAGGCACTGGACACGATTCAGTGAGTCTGAGGAAACGGGGGAAAAATCTGTTGTTGAAATCATGAAACTCAGAACGAGCATTTGCCACGGATTAATGCGGATAAGACGAGGATAAATTCGGATTTTTTCTCAAGGGAGCAGTTGCATGTGCTATAGACAATATTGACTCTATTGTTATCCGCTTTTATCATATGCTAAATCCGATTTTTCCGTGTCAAAATTCTAAGTCAACACCTCTTTACCGGGTTCCGTTACCAGCTTAATGGAATTAAATACGATCTTCACCATCTTTTTGAGTTCCTGCAGCGATATCGAGAGCGGCGGCATGAGCACGATCACATCTCCGAGAGGACGGATAATAAGCCCGTTCTTGCGGCATTCCAGCACGACTCTTGCGCCGATCTTGTCCACGGGCAGATAAGGTGTTTTCGTTCCCCGGTCCTTGACCAGCTCAATGCCGACCATGAAGCCTTTCTGCCTGATATTGCCGACATGCGAGAGTTCCGAAAAAACTGACAATTCCTTTTTCAGGTACGCTATCTTCGGCTGGAGCCTCGCCAGCGTCTTCTCTTTTTTGAAGAGATCGATGCTGGCAATGGATGCGGCGCACGCGAGCGGGTTCCCGGTATAGGTGTGGCCGTGGAAGAAGGTCCTGAACTCCTGATATTCACCAAGGAACGCGCGGAAGACTTCGTCGGTAGTAAGTGTCGCCGCAAGGGGAAGGTACCCGCCGGTCATCCCCTTGGCCATGCAGAGAATGTCCGGGGATACCTGTTCGTGCTCGCAGGCGAACATCTTCCCGGTCCTGCCGAAGCCGGTTGCGACTTCGTCAGCGATCATCAGAATATTATTCTTCGTGCAGAGTTCCCTGATCCGCCTTACATAACCCGGCGGCTGAATAAGCATGCCGGCGGCCCCCTGGACGAGTGGTTCTATTATGAGGGCCGCCGTTACCGAGGCGAATTTCTGGATCGTTCTCTCGGCATGCATGATGCAGGTCTTCTGGCATTCCGGATAGGTCAACCCGTGTGTGCAGCGGTAGCAGTGAGGAGAGTCAAGCCTGCGGGTATGAAAAAGGAGCGGTTTGTAGAGCGAGTGAAAGAGGTCGATGCCGCCTACGCTTACCGACCCGACGGTATCGCCGTGATACGCTCCGGCGAGAGAAATAAAACCGGTCTTTCGCTGGTATTCCGGTCCTTTCTGATGCCAGTACTGGAAAGCGATCTTGAGGGCGATTTCCACCGCCGTGGATCCGCTGTCGGAATAGAATACCTTGGTCAGCCCTTGGGGTGAGATTGCAATAAGCTTTTCCGCGAGCAGTATGGCAGGGATGTTCGAAAGACCCAGCAGGGTGGTGTGGGAAATTTTCCCGAGCTGTTTCGCCACCTCCCGGTCAATCTCCTTTTTGCGGTGTCCATGGACCGTGACCCAGAGCGATGATACGCCGTCGATATACTTTTTCCCCCGGATATCGGTGAGGATCGTTCCCTTGCCGCTTTCGATGATGACCGGAGCCTCCTTTTCCCAGTCTTTCATCTGAGTGAAAGGGTGCCAGATATATTGTTTGTCCAGTTTTTCCAGGTGACCCGCTGCAGGTCTTTTTGAACGCCCTTTTGGTGGCAAAAATAGCTCTCACTTTCCTGAATGGGGTCGCTAATAATATTATTATAGGTCAACAGGTCTTTTTGTCAATAATAAAAAGGGCTTGAAAAGATTCGTATCTTTCTGGTAGAATAGGGGCTTGCGCGTATTCAATAAGGTTCATTCCCTGCAGATTTTCCATCCGGAGGTTATTCATACCCATGATCAATAAAAAAAGATTCACCCTGTCCCTATTGTTCATTCTCGTGCTCGGTGTGTTTATCGGTCTCGTTCTGTCTTCACATCTCGAGATCACGAGTCAGCTTCCAGCCAAGAGCCAGGTATCGTCGAAGTCCGTTGATATCCTGACCCAACTCTCCGAGGCCCAATCCGAGGTTGCCGCCCTCGCAACACCTTCAGTGGTGAATATTTCCACGACCAGGATGATCAAGACCCGCGATGAGATGCCCCTTGACCTGTTCGAGGACCCGTTCTTCAGGAGGTTCTTCGGCGATCAGGTACCCCATCCCAATCTGCCGAAGGAGCACAAGGAGCAGAGTCTGGGGTCCGGTGTCATTGTGTCCGAGGACGGCTACATTGTCACGAACAACCACGTGATCGAGAAGGCCCAGGAGATCAAGGTGCTTCTTTCCAATAAAAAGGATTACAAGGCCAAGCTTATCGGCGCAGACCCGAAGACCGATATCGCGGTCATCAAGATCGATGTCAAGGGGCTTTCAGCGCTTCCCTGGGGCGATTCCAATAAACTGAAGGTGGGAGAGATCGTATTTGCGATCGGGAACCCCTTTGCTTTGAACCAGACCGTAACCATGGGTATGATCAGCGCCGTCGGCAGGGCTAACGTCGGTATTGCGGACTACGAAGATTTCATCCAGACCGATGCAGCCATCAATCCCGGTAACTCGGGAGGTGCGCTCATTAACGCGCGCGGAGAGCTGATCGGCATCAATACCGCTATTCTGTCGAGGACCGGCGGATACCAGGGGATCGGGTTTGCGGTCCCGAGCAGTATGGCCAAACAGGTCATGGACAGTCTCCTCAAGTACAAGAAGGTGGTGCGCGGGTGGCTCGGCGTGAGCATCCAGGAGGTTACCTCGGACCTTGCGGAAGAGTTCGGGGTAAAAGACCTGAAGGGCTCGCTCGTGAGCGGCGTGATGAAGGGCAGCCCGGCCGAAAAAGCGGGGATCAGGCAGGGCGACGTGATCCTCCAGTACAATGGCAGGCTGGTTGAGGATACGGGACATCTCCGGAACATGGTTTCCCAGACCCCGATCGACACGACGGTGAAGGTAAAACTGCTTCGAAATAAAAAGGAGGTTGTGGTTGACGTGGTCGTCGCGGAGCTTCCCAAAAAGCTGGCAGAGGCCTCGTCACAGGAAAATGAATCGCAGGAGAACAATGAGGAAGAGAGCAGCGCGCTTGCCGGACTTGTCGTGCGAGAACTAACGCCCGACCTCGCGCGCCACTTTGGTTTTGAGGCTAACGAAAAAGGCGTCGTTGTCGTGAAGATAGAACCCGGCAGCAAGCTCTTTGAGGCCGGGATCAGGCCTGGTGATATTATTCTACAGATAAACCAGACAACTATAACGTCACTGGAAGACTATAAGAAAATCACACCGAAGATCAAGACAAAAGAAAGGCTGCTGCTCCTCCTCAGAAGGAAGGGGCAGGATCTGTTTGTTACCGTGCGTCCGGAATAGTCTCGCTGCCTTAATGACGGCACTGTTCGGGGATTGGTCTCTCAAGCACTGAAAACCAGATTCTTGCTCAGGGTCACAGCGGGAACGACAGCAGCGGAACGCTTGCTAGAGGCTGAAAACCCTATCATTAATTTTTTTATTTTATAAAGGGAGGTGAGAACGATGGGACTTATCCTTATCCGTATTTTGTTTGTTTTTTTATGCACACTTCTTGGGTATTATGAGGCCACACAACTGTATGATCAGGTCAGCAAGATCGAGGGCATGGCCGTCGGGTCCGGTGTTGCAATCATGATCATTCTCACTGAATATCTGTTCAGAAGAGTCGCATTAAAGGTCATTATCGGCGGTATCCTCGGTTTTATCCTCGGCCTGACGGCGGCCACCATCATCGCCGCTCCCCTCAAGTACGTACCGCTTGATCGCAGCATCGTGCAATTCATTCTTCTGCTCATGAACGGTTTCTTCGGCTACATCGGTATTGTCATTGGTATCCGGGAGGGCGAGAAGTTCAACCCCGCAAACTTGAAAAAACTCTTCAAAGGCAGTGCGGAAGAGAATACCAAGATCATGGACACGAGCGTGATCATCGATGGGAGGATCGCCGACGTGTGCGAGACCGAATTCCTCGACGGCACCATCCTTATTCCGCAGTTCATCCTGCACGAACTCCAGCATATTGCCGATTCCTCGGACTCCCTCAAACGGGCGCGGGGAAGGCGCGGACTCGACATTCTGCACCGTATCCAGAAGATGAGCCACATGGAGGTCCGGATCACAGAAGAGGACTTTCCCAAGATCCGGGAAGTGGACAGCAAGCTGATTGCCCTGGCCAAGTCGCTCGGCGCCAAGGTCATCACGAACGATTTCAACCTCAACAAGGTCGCGGAACTCCAGGGCGTCAAGGTCCTGAATATCAACGATCTATCGAATGCCGTGAAGCCCGTGGCGCTCCCGGGAGAGAGCATGCGGGTGTTCGTACTTAAAGAGGGCAAGGAAATGGGCCAGGGAGTGGCCTATCTCGACGACGGCACGATGATCGTGGTGGAGAACGGCCGCAAGCATATCAACAAGAACGTGGATGTGGCGGTTACGAGCGTGCTCCAGACCGCGGCGGGACGGATGATCTTTACGAAACTCAAGGATGAAATGGAGCATGAGTAGCGGCGGGAAAAGCACCAAATAACAAATAAATTCCAATCACCAAACTCCAGATTTCAAACAGTTTCGGAAATTGGAGCTTCGAAATTGGATATTATTTAGGAATTTGGGATTTGAAAATTGGAGTTTGCTTTATCACAGGGAGGTTTCATGTCAGGTCATTCAAAGTGGGCAACGACAAAACACAAGAAAGCCGCAACCGATGCAAAACGCGGAAAGATCTTTACGAAGATCGGGAAGGAGATCACCGTGGCGGCCAGGCTGGGCGGCGGTGATGTCAACGGGAACGCGCGTCTCAGGACCGCGGTTGCAAAGGCGAAATCAATCAGCCTGCCTGCCGAGAATATCAAGCGAGCGATCCAGAAAGGCACGGGCGAACTGCCGGGAGTCGCGTACGAGGAGATAATCTACGAAGGGTACGGACCGGGCGGCGTGGCGGTCATTGTCGAGTCCATGACCGACAACCGGAACCGGACCGTTTCCGAGATCCGCAATATCTTCAGTAAGGCCGGCGGCAATATGGGCGAGGCGGGCTGCGTTTCGTGGATGTTCCACAAGAAGGGGTATCTCGTGGTCAACCGCGCCAAGGTCGATGAAGACAAGCTGATGACGCTGGCCCTCGACGCAGGGGCCGAGGACATGCAGCCTGAGGACGATAACTTCGTGGTCACAACGACACCGAACGATTTCGAAAAGGTGAAGAAAGCCCTTGAAGACGCGGGTGTTACCCCGGAGGTTGCCGAGATCACCATGATACCGCAGACCTATGTGAAGCTCGACGGCAAGGAAGCCCAGCAGATGCTGCGACTGGTGGAGACGCTCGAGGACAATGACGACGTCCAGAATGTGTATGCCAACTTCGACATACCGGAAGAGATATTGAACGCAAGTTAGAGAATAGTGATTACGATATTGAGTGATTCAGGCATTCCCTCAATCTCTTCATATCTATTTGCGTAATCACTGTCTGAGGGGGTTCTATGAGGGTGCTGGGGATTGATCCGGGGACGCTTACGAGCGGTTACGGGATCGTAGTGGAGGAGGACCATAAGTTGTTCCACGTGGTTTCGGGCGGCATCAGCCCGTCGGCAAAACAGCCGTTTCCCCTGCGACTAAAAAAGATTTATGAAGAGCTTGAAAAAATTATTGACAAATACCGGCCGCAGGTCGTCGTGGTTGAGGACCTGTTCGTCTCCAAGAATATCAAATCCGCGCTCAAGCTCGGGCACGCGCGAGGTGTCGCGATTCTCGCGGCCATGAATGCCGGGTTGCCGGTGTTCGAATATGCCCCGCTCGAGGTCAAGCAGGCAGTCGTGGGAAACGGCAAGGCTGAAAAAAAACAGGTACAGATGATGGTCAAGACCCTGCTCGATCTTCCCAAGGTTCCCCATCCCGCTGACGCAGCTGATGCGCTTGCCGCCGCGATCTGTCATATCCATTCTTCGAGGCTCAGGGAAATTCTCAAAAACCCGTCTTCCCTTCGGCAGCCCGTGAGGGGCGTGGGCGGCTTCAGGAACACGGGCATTCGCAGGACGCAGGCCTGATCCGATGATCGCATGGCTTTCAGGCAGGCTGAGGCACAAGGCCACCGACCATCTGATTATCGATGTTGCGGGCGTCGGCTATCAAGTCTCTGTGCCGCTCTCGACGTATAACGGGATTCCTGATGACGGAGAGGATATCAGCCTCCATATCTATACCCATCTGCGCGAAGACTCACTTTCCCTCTTCGGTTTTCTGACCGAAGCGGAGAAGAATATGTTTATGCTCCTCCTGGGCGTTTCCGGCATCGGCCCCAAACTAGCGCTTGCGATACTTTCCAGCCTCTCCGTCCAGGACCTTTCACGCGCAATTATGGCCTCGGACGAATCAAGGCTTTTTTCGATCACCGGCATCGGGAAGAAGACCGCCGCGCGCATGGTCCTTGAACTGAAAGACAAGATGAAATTGATCATGCCGATGATCGCCCCGTTGCCGGATGAGGCCGTCGTATCCGATGATCTCGAAGATGTGATATCGGCGCTGGTGAACCTGGGATATAAGAAACCGCAGGCAGAAGAAACGGTACGAAAAGTCAGGCATGCCCATCCCGGTCTTGCGGTCAAAGACCAGATCAGAGAAGCGCTGAGCATGTTGATGAAGAGGTAGTTCACTGCTGTTTGATGAGGAAGGTAATGGCCGAAAGGATCATAGAACCCGAACAGAACGACGAGGATGTGCAGCTCGACAGGAGCCTGAGACCGGTCCGCTTCGAGGACTTTGTGGGCCAGGACAGGATCAAGGAGAACCTGCGCGTATTCATCGAGGCCGCCAAAGGCAGGCGTGAGGCGCTCGATCATGTGCTGTTCTGCGGACCGCCGGGGCTCGGCAAGACCACGCTCGCGAATATTATCGCGCATGAGCTGGGTGTGGGCATCAAGTCCACGTCAGGCCCGGTTCTCGAACGCGCCGGCGACCTGGCCGCGATCCTTACGAACCTCCAGGAGCGGGACGTCCTGTTCATCGACGAGATCCACCGGCTGAACCGGGTGGTCGAAGAGATCCTGTATCCGGCAATGGAGGATTTCAAACTGGATCTCATCATCGGCCAGGGACCGGGCGCGCGATCCATCAAACTCGATCTGCCGAATTTTACGCTCGTGGGGGCGACCACGAGGACCGGTCTCCTGACATCGCCGCTCAGGGACCGTTTCGGGGTGATCGACCGGCTTGCCTTCTATTCCACCGACGAACTGAAGACCATTGTGCAGCGTTCGGCGGATCTTTTGCAGACAAAGATCGATTCCGCCGCGGCCGCTGAAATAGCCCGCCGCTCGCGGGGCACACCGCGGATCGTCAATCGCCTGCTCCGGAGAGTGAGGGATTTTGCGCAGGTGGAGGGCGACGGGGGGATCACGAGGGAACTGGTCGAGAGCTCCATGACCCGGCTCGAGGTAGATGAAAAGGGGTTTGATCACATGGACCGGCGGCTTATGCTGACGATCATCGACAAGTTCGAGGGAGGGCCGGTGGGCCTCGAAACCCTTGCAGCAGCGCTGAGCGAAGAAAAGGACACGCTCGAGGATGTGTACGAGCCTTTTTTGATCCAGGAAGGATTTCTCGATCGCACTCCCCGGGGAAGACAGGCAACGCGTCTTGCCTATGAATATTTCGGCAGGAAAAAGCCTGCATCGGCTCAGGAACGATTATTGTAGAACGACGAGGATGGATGCCAGGAGCCAGAAGTCAGGAGTCATTAAAGATTCCTTCCGTCCTCTGCCTTCTTTGTTTTTTACTGTTTGTTTGAGAGTCTGAAACCATGAACATATTACTCCATATCTGCTGTGCTCCCTGCGCACTCTATCCGTATTTCAGGCTGAAGGAAGAAGGATTCGATTCCACGGGATATTTCTACAATCCGAATATCCATCCCTATCTGGAATACAAAAAAAGGCTTGATACGGTCAGGGAGTTCTCGTCTCGCGTGGGTCTTGAGGTCCATTACCGTGACGGATACGACCTCGATTCGTTTCTTATCCGTGTCGCGGGAAAAGGGACCCAGCGGTGTGAGCATTGTTACCGAATGAGACTGGATGCCGCCGCCATTGCCGCCCGGGAAAAGAAGATCGGCATGTTCACCACCTCGCTTCTTTACAGCAAGCACCAGAAGCATGACTTGATCAAAGGAATTGCTCTCGAGACGGCATCGGAACACGGCATCGAGTTCTATTATGAAGATTTCCGCAGAGGCTGGCGGGAGGGGATCGTGGAGTCCAAGGCCATGGGGCTTTACCGGCAGCAATACTGCGGTTGTATCTACAGCGAAAAAGAAAGATACGAAAAACGACCATGAGCCTTCAGTTCAGGACAGTGTGTGAAAAGTTCCCCTCACCTCAATCCTCTCCCCGCAGGGGAGAGGAAGATAAATGCACCCTCGCCCCGATGGGGAGAGGGCGGGGGGTGAGGGGGCTTTGTATATGAAACATTCCCTGCTGTTCTGTGTCGCGGTAGTTGTGTTGTTCGCCCTGCCTGCGTCCGCCTCCGAAAATATCCGGGTTGCAATCGCCGACAACCAAGAGACCGTTTCGCTCAAATCCTCGACGGGCTTATTGATTGCAGGAGCGCCGTCGCGCGGTCATGAGAAATTACTGCGCTTCACGCCCGCGTCTATCGGCGGTAAGCCGGTGCGAATCAGATCAACCGACGAGTTCACGAGAGTGAACGGCAAACGGTACCGGGGCTGGGTGGAACTCAGAAAAAAAAAGAATGGGCTTCTCCTTGTCGTGAACGATCTTGACCTTGAGGAGTATCTCAGGGGAGTGATCGCCTCTGAGGTTCCGCCCGATTGGGAGCCCGAAGCGTTGAAGGCCCAGGCCGTGGCTTCGCGGACCTACGCGCTCTACGAGAAACGATCGGCGGGGAAAAGACCGTACCATATTCTCGCGACGGTGACGAGCCAGGTATACAACGGGGTCAATGGCGAGCAGGTAAATGCGGTGCGGGCTGTAAAGGACACCACCGGGCTTATACTTATGTATCAGGGGAAGGTGATCCCCGCATTCTATCATGCCAACTGCGGAGGGCATACGGAGAATGCCTCTCTCCTGTGGGACCTTGATGAGCCCTATCTGAAGGGGGTTGACTGTGAGTGTCAGGATATTCTCAAGGACGGGCTTTGGGAAAAGCGGATAAGTATTTCCCATGTCTCCGATTCGCTCAGGCGTCAGGGGTTTCGCGTAGACGATATTTCAGACATACGGATAACGGGCGTTACTCCCGCCGGCAGGGTCAGGAATGTCACCATTCTTTCGGCGCGCGGTACAACAACTATTCCGGCAGAGACCCTTCGGGCAGCGCTCGGCAACACGGAGATCCCGAGCGTTTTTTTTGAGGTGGAGTTGTCTGAGGGGGAAGCGGTATTTTCCGGCAGGGGCAGCGGACACGGGGTGGGGCTATGTCAGTGGGGTGCGAAGGAAATGGCGGGGAAGGGCCATGATTTCAAATCGATCCTGTCGCACTATTATCCGGGAACGGTCCTGAAGCGGATGAACTAGCAGGCTGATAGACACGGAGCACTATTATAACTACTCAGGTGGGTAGACTGAAGGTTTAAAAGAAGTTTAAGATATATGCTTCAGCCTTCAGCCTATGCCAGAGTAGTTGCCATTTTTCTTGACATCGAAGCGGAGAGGATTATAGAATAGCGCCATGAAGAAAACGAAAAGGGACAAAACAATAAATCCGACAAGAACGGTGACAATTGAAAAACCAGCCGACGTGTCGATCACCACGCTGGCGCTCTCCCTTGTTATCATCTGCGCACTTGCTGCGACCGCGTATCAGAGAAACAGCATCTATCATGATTTTTTAACCCTCTGGGGCAACATTACAAAAACGTCGCCGAACAAGCGCCGTGCCCATGAGAACTACGGCCAGGCGCTCTCCACGGTGGGCCGTCTTGACGAGGCGCTCCGGGAATTCAAGACCGTTCTCGCCCTGAAGGACGACGGCAGCGTCCCTGCGCGCGACCTGTTCCGCGAGATCGGCGTGGTCTATTTCAGGATGAATCGCATTAATGACGCAATTTCCGCATGGCAGACAGGATTGAAATATGCACCCAATGACGCCAGCCTCCTGAACAATCTGTCGATCGCGCTGCTGCAGACGGGGCGATATGAAGAGGCCGTCGCGCATGCACAGACGGCGCTTTCCTCGGACCCCAATATGCCGCAGGCGCTGAATACAATGGGACAGGTTATGATGCTGAAAAAGGAGTATGAAAAAGCGGCCCAGTATTTTTTAAAGGCGATCGAGCAGCAGCCGGATGTCCCGGCTCGATACTGGAACGTGGCAATGGCCATGGAGCAGGCGGGGAAGTCCGAAATGGCGCTGCAGTATGCTCGAACGTATGCAAGTATGGAAAAGGACGTCGCGGCCCGGCAGCGGGCGAATACCTTTATTGATTATTTGAAAAAGAAGACGGGTAAGTAACGGCGAGGTCAGGCCATTCCAAAATTATCCTGAAGAGAATGATGTCATGTTTCGCGGGGAAAGCCGCGCGGTGGACTTGAATATCTAACTCTTGACATTACTCCAGTGAACCTTTTATGTTGACAACCATACCCCGATGATTTTTTTTCGTCCTGTGCAAGAAATCGACTGCTCCTTACCTACTGGCTGACACTTACCTATTTCTCCCGTTTCTTTTTGAGAAATAAAGCGCATCATCGACTTTTTTCGTGAGCTTCTCGGGGGCAAGCTCTTCCCCGCTCTTGATAGCGGCAACCCCGATGCTGATGGTAACTTTGCCTTCCTGTTTATTGTCCTCGATACCGTCGTGCTGCGACAGCTGCTGAATCTTTTCGAAGAGGCGGGATTTCTCTATACCGGCGGCCAGCTGATAAGAAATGATGGCCATGAAATCCATGTCGTCCACGCTCAGTCCGAACTTGGCCGAACTGTCCATGCCGATGATGCCGATGGTTGTATTATGCGCCTTGAGCGCGATGCCGATGTACGATCCATTGAGTTTTTCCTCACCCGGAATGTGAACAAAGTAAGTGAAGGTCTCATAGAACGCCGTAAGGTCGTGAATATGGAGGTGCTCACCGTTCTCCACGATTCTTCCAGGTGTGCCTTCGCCGACCCACAGGGAGATTTTGCCGCGAACGTTAAGTCCGTTGTGAAAGACAAGGTCAGTCTTTCCTGCTTTTCATCCAGCAGGTAGAGCGACATGTGCTCGAAGGACAAGGATTTTTGGATGATGTTGAACACTTGCCGCAGCATCTCCCGCAGGTCCAAAAGGGAACCAATAGTACGCCATATAGGGTAATGGACGTATACTTCGTTCAGTTTTTTTCGAGCAGGTCGCTCAACGCTTTCTCGTGAGCACGGGATTCATTCAGGTCCTGCTCAAGCTGGGCGGTTCTCTCTGCTAAATCGTCGTTAGACATTGTCACTCCGGAAGTCAGTGCATACGCTCGAGCCTATTTGATTCATACAGAGGATTACTGCGCTTTCGGCGGCCGGGCCGGTTGTATCGGAATCGCCCCTGGCTGCGTCCGTGATGCCGGGTGAGGAGCAGGCGCGGTCAGGGTTCCCCTGGAATCGGGAAATAGTTTTGCAGGAGCTTGAGCAGCGGCCTCGTTCGTTGCGCCTAACGGGACTGTTGGCGGGCTTTCAATTATGATGACGGTCTTACGGTCCTTGATCAAAAAACCCATCCTCGGCTGTTGCGGCGAGTATGCAGCGGCAATGAGCACGTCCTGGTTTACACCGTTCTTCTCAAAGTACTTGATCAGGACAGCCGATCGCTCCGCGGCAAGCGTTCTTGCATCCTTCGCCGCGATCTTTTTTCTGCCTCTACCCTGCGCCGGAACGGCATGGGTTGTATTCCCGATATAAATATCCTTGCCCTTCAGCGTGTCGCTCTTCAGCAGGGCAACGAGGTTCGCCCGGAGTTGGGGGCTCTCTTTCGAAAAGGTATATGAGCCGGGCAGGTAGAGCGCCTGTTCAGAGATGTTCACAACGACTTTATTGCCGGCCGCGAGTACCTCGGCCTTGCCTGATTTGATCTCATTGCTGAGTCCTGCGCTCAGGGCCTCGATTGCGGGCTTGAGCCACGAGGTCTCCTTGCTTTCTTTTTCTTTTCTTTGCCTGAGCTCGAGTGCTGCCTTGTCAAGTTCGGGCATCCTGGTTGTCATACGCGCATTATCCTCTGCCATGGGCTTGTATGCTTTGAGGTAGAATATAGTCCCCGCGGTGAGCACCAGGATGAGCAATGCTGTCAAAACTGAGGTGACGATTTTCATCAACATAATATAATTCGATCCTTTTTTAATGATAGGTGATGCACGTCAGAGAACAACGGTAATCAGAGCGCTGTCCGGGTCATTACCGCAATGCACTCACTGCTTTTTCTATTCTGTCGAGTCCCTTTTGAATGTTCTCCATGGAAGTGGCATAGGAGAGCCGGATATACGGATCCGCGCCGAAGGCATCTCCCGAAACGAGCGCCACCTTTGCCTCTTCAAGGAGATAGGCAGCAAGATCGGACGAGTTTTTCATTGTTTTTCCCTGGATTGATTTCCCGTACAGCCCTGCAACGTTCGGGAAGGCGTAGAACGCGCCCACGGGCATCAGGCAGGAAATTCCCGGGATTCTGTTCAGCCGCTCCACCATGTATTTTCTTCTTTTGTCAAATTCGACGTTCATGGTCTTGATAAAATCCTGGGGGCCCCGGAGCGCTTCAAGAGCCGCTTTCTGGGATATGGAGCACGGATTCGATGTGCTCTGACTCTGTATATTGGCCATGGCGGTCATGACCTCTTTGGGACCTGCTGCATAACCGATGCGCCAGCCGGTCATGGCGTGCGACTTTGACACGCCGTTCACCACGATGGTCAGGCCCTTGATCTCCGGGTTGAGCGAGGCGATACTGAAATGCGTGAACCCGTCATAGAGCAGTTTTTCGTAGATCTCGTCAGAGATCACGTATATCCCGTGTTTCACCGCAATTGCCGCGATCTCCTCGAGTGTTTTCTTGTCGTAGGCGAGGCCGGTGGGATTGGAGGGGCTGTTCAGCACCAGCGCCTTGGTCTTTTTGGTGATGGCCTTTTCGAGCTTCTGTGCCGAGAGCTTGAATCCTTCCGCTTCCGTGGTCTCGACAATGACGGGTGTTGCATCGTTCAAGAGCACCTGGTCGGGATACGAGACCCAGTAGGGCGAAGGGATGATGACCTCGTCTCCGGGATCGAACAACGCTTCGGCTATATTATAAAGGCTGTGTTTTGCCCCGCAGGAGATGAGAATCTGCGATTTTTCATAGGTGAGATTATTGTCTCTCTTGAACTTCTCAATAACCGCTTCTTTTAACTCGTCCGTGCCGCCGGCGGGAGTATATTTGGTGAACCCTGACTGGATCGCCTTGATGCCCGCCTGCTTCACGTTCTCCGGCGTGTCAAAATCAGGTTCTCCCACGCCGAAATCCACTACATCGATCCCCTGCGCCTTCATGGCCTTGGCTTTTGCCGCTGTAGCCAGAGTGGGGGAGGGCTTGATGGACTGTGCTCTTTTTGCGATTCCCATGGTCTCGGAATGACCTTTCCTTCAATAAAGATCGCGATGATAGTGCTTTGATAGTGCACAAATTTTTAGCATAGTAACCGCGCAAAGTCAATGAGATTCTTCTGCAGAACGGGGTGGGGAGCTGTCCGCCCGCATTCCCGTTGATATGCAGGGGGACAAGATCCGAGAACCGGGCGATTATATACGACGAGCGCAAGGAAACGGAAGTCAGATAAAAAATCGAGTCTGTTGGCATGTCCTTCCATTGGATATAACATAGGTCTGGTATCCATATTGATGCGAACCAACAAGATCAGATCATCGATAAAGTGGACGACGTGAAAAAATCTATTGACTCCGTTCAGTTCCCTTGTAATTCTAATACTAAAGCTCACCAAGAAAAAAACGAGGTCAAAAAACTGGGATTCCCTGATTGACATTTCATGACAGGTTAATATACACTATGACACAATCGTGCAGTCGAGAGAGCGGAAAGAATCTCCTCTGGTTAGAATTATGCACTAAATGCATCAACGTCCCCGATGCTCCCCCCGATGCTCCCCCAAGCGAGGTGTAATCATGAAAAAGTCCTTTTTGTTTTTTGCTGTATTAATAATTTTATCCCAAGGCTGCTCATATGCAATTCGTTATGATGGGACATACAGCGGAAAAGTAGTAGATGCCGATACCGGAGAACCGGTCGAAGGTGCTGTTGTGCTCGGAACGTGGTACACCGTATCGCATACGGTCGCCGGTGGTGTACACAGCTATTACGACGCACGAGAAACGGCGACGGATAAAAATGGCCAGTTTTCAATACCCGGCATGGGGTTAAGAATAATGAGCAATCTTGAGCCGATGGACATTCTAATTTTCAAGTCAGGATATGAATACATTGGCTCAGCAAATTGGGCATCTTTGAAAGTGGATGAACTACTCAGTAAAAAGATTAAGTGGGAAGCAAATAAGCCTATCATCCCTCTAAAAAAATTGACGATGGTGGAGAGACGGAAACAAGGAACACCCTCTATTTCTTCAGAAGCTCAATATCCAAAAAAGATCCCTTTATTTATTAAGGAAATAAATAAAGAAGAGATTCAATTTGGCCGTCCGCCATACCCGGAGGAATAATTATGAAAAAGCGGCCCAATAAAATAATGTTTTATCTTTGTATCTATAGTTACAACATCTCTATTACTGATAGCAACTAACGCCGTCCTGGCTTGGGATAATAAAAGTACCCATAAAGATCTATCGCGAATAGCGGCTGAGAAATCTGTAATTGGAATATCAGATATTTACCTCAATAGTTTAGGATTCAATTTTGGTTTGGATGAAAAGTTTACATGGGATGGAAAAACATTAAAAACGAAGGAATGGATTGAAGATGGTGCGTTCTCTGAAGACGCAGGTAGCAATTTGCAGGGTATTGTCGGCACAGCAAGATACGGTAATCACTTTCACAATCCCCTTAAACCGTGGGCGGAAGCCGGCCTTGATGATTGGGTTCTATTGTTCCATTATACTGGAGAATCAGCCTTGATCTGGGCGCAGGACAGCACGAAGCAATCCGGTTGGTTGGGTGGCGACTGGTCATGGAAAAAAGTGCGGGAGAATTATTATATCTTATATCGCTCTAGCTGGACGAGATTTCTCAGGCACGCCAGTCGCGTTGAGTAAAGATAAGAGAGACGAATATTTTGCACAGACGTTCAGAGGACTCGGCCAGCAGATGCACCTTATTCAGGATATGTCGCAGCCTGACCATGTGAGAAATGACGCCCATCCTTTGCCCCGAAATCAAACAGGCGGACTGAATATTGAAGCGTGGGGACCACCTTGGGGACGTTGATGCATTTAGTGCAAAACGCTTGACAAGCAGTCAGCTCCGGGATAGAATCGCCTCATGCCACGTCAAGCCCGACTCGATGCCCCCGGCGCTCTGCATCACATCATGGTGCGGGGTATCAATAAGACCGATATCTTCACTGATAACCTTGACAAAGCCCGCTTTCTGGAACGATTAGGGGAAAACGTCGCAGAGGGAAAATGCGCCATCTACGCCTGGGTCCTTATGGACAATCACGTCCATCTGCTTTTTAAAAGCGGAAAGCAAGGCATCTCAGCCGTCATGCGTAAGCTTCTCACCTGGTATGCCCAATATTTCAACCGCCGCCATAACCGTACCGGCCATTTATTCCAGAACCGCTACAAGTCCATACTCTGCGATGAGGAGAACTACCTTCTCGCCTTGATCAGATATATCCACCTCAATCCTGTTCGGGCGCAGATCGTCAACACGATCGAGGAATTGGATCGTTATCCCTGGAGCGGTCATAGCGCTATTATCGGCAAGTCAAAACACCCCTGGATGGACAGAGATGCGGTGCTCTCACAGTTTGGCGACAAGAAGAGAAGAGCCATATCGGAATATCGGCGGTTTGTAATGGAAGAGCTCGGGTCTGGCCGCAACCCGGAGTTGACCGGCGGTGGGTTGATAAGAAGTCAGGGTGGGTGGTCACGAGTGCTCGCTTTGCAGCGAAGCGGACACAAGGAAGAGTCTGACGAGCGGATTTTAGGGACCGGCGATTTCGTGCATGCAATCATGCGTGAGGTGGAAGAGGGGCAGCTTCGACAGACCAAGCTCCGTAGGCGCGGGAAGGGGATTGGCGAGCTTATCCGGGAAGAATGCAGGAAGCGCGGCGTGAGCGAGCAGGAATTGATGCGGGGGAGCAGACGGCGAAAGGTGAGCCAGACACGCGCTGTGATCGCGCTTCGGTGCAGGGAAGAGATTGGGTGCTCGGGAGCCGAGATTGCGCGCCATCTCGGAGTCAATACCACAAGCATCAATCGTGCAGTTGAGAGAGCGGAAAAAATCTCGCCTGGTTAGAATAATGCACTAAATGCATCAACGTCCCCGATGTGGTGTTAACCCGGAACATGTTTTGTGCTTTCCTCTTCGAACTCTGTGCATCTGCGAGAAAATTTCTTGCAATTTTGAGACGAATTTGATTAGTTAATCATACTCATAGTAAATCACCGTCCGCTCGTGAGAGCGGATTTTTTTTGCGCCGTGCTGAAATGTAAAAAGAAAGAGGAACGGCTGGCTGTTCCGGGGAATTTATCGGGATATTTTTACGCCGTCCTCTTCCTTTCCGCGGTTGCAAAGAGGGTGGAAGTATGATAAGATTTTTTTGTTTAAGGAGGTTGCATGCTCGGATTTCTCCTGCGCGGGTCCATCAACCTGCTGGCTCTGGTGATTGCCGGATCAGTTATCAAAGGGATCAGAATTGAAAGCCTCGGAATGGGCATCATCGCCGCATGTATACTTGGCGTTGTGAATACGGTCATCAGACCGGTGGTGCTTGTCCTGACGCTCCCGATCAATCTCCTGACGCTCGGACTGTTCACCCTGGTGATCAATGCCGCCATGCTTATGCTTGTTTCAGAAGTAGTGCCCGGTTTCGTGATCGAGTCTTTCCAGGCCGCTTTTTTCGGGGCGCTGGTCATCAGCCTTGTCAGCTGGGGAGTGAATATCTTCATAAGCAACAGCGGAAAATTTATTTCTATCAAGCGGGAGCGCAGGGAGGACAGGTGACGGGAAACAAACACCGGGAAATTCCAAGCAGCCTGCATCAGAGAACAAATACATTCGAGGCACCCGGTCCGCAATCTCAAACGGGTGGTTTGGCGGTCTGGACATTCGTGTTTGGAATTTATTCGGGATTTGTGGTTTGGAATTTTGGGTTGAGCACTAGGAAAGTCATCACATGACCCACATGCACATTCCAGACGGCATTCTGCCAGTGAGTCTCTGGGTCCTTGGTTTGATACTGATGGCGCTTGCCGTGGGGTTCAGTTTGTTCCGGCTCAGGAAGATGGATAAGGTCAAAAAGATCCCTCTCCTGGGAGCGGTGAGCGCTGTGATGCTTGTGTCCATGAGTCTCGAGATCCTTCCTTTGGCCTATCATATCAACCTCTCTGTCGTTGCAGGCATCCTCCTTGGTCCGGCTCTCGGGTTTCTGGCGGCGTTTATCGCGAACCTCATACTTGCCCTGATGGGGCACGGCGGGATTACGGTGATTGGGCTCAATACGATGCTTCTCGGTTCCGAGGCGGTCCTGGGCCATACATTGTTTTACCTGTTTAAGAACCGGATCTCGGTGTTCTGGAGCGCTGCGACCGCAACGGTCCTGACACTCTTCTTGACGACACTGGCACTGATAAGCATTGTCGCTGTTTCCCATATCAGTCCCGAGCTCATCAGGCATGGCGATGAGCACGGATTCCTCCACCCTGGACAGGTGTCTGTTCGGACGTTCGCGATCATGGTAGTATCGCTGGGGAGCATCGGATGGATCATAGAAGCGGCGATCACCGGGGCGGTGATAAGGTTTATCTCGCAGGTCAAGCCGGACCTGCTTGACCATGAATTGCATCGTGAAAGGGATGGCCGATAACATGAGGAAGATGACGTGATAGATGTCGCCAGGATCGATTTTTGGGCTGCAAACGGATCCGGACCTTTCCACAGGGCTTCAACCCCGGCGAAAATTCTTTTTCTGCTTTTCGTGGTGTCGTCCGCGGTCATCTCCCGAAATCCATATCCGCTCATAACAGGTTACGGGGTTCTGCTTGCCGTGGCGGCGGCGTCAGGGCTTCCCTGGTTCCGGGTAATGGGGTTATCTTGGTATGCTGCCCTGTTTGCGATTTTGTATGCGATCAGTCTCCGGGGCGGCTGGTGGCTTGCCGCACTCTTTATTGTCAAGGCAATAACTCCCTCCTTTGCCGTGCTCATGCTCATCGTGAGCACACCCTACCCGAAGATATTTTCCCTGTTTAGCGCCTTGCTTCCCGAGATCCTTGCGGCGGGCCTGTTCATGACCTATCGGACGCTCTTTATTCTCCTCGATATGATGGACAATTTTGCCGCGGCAATACGACTGCGCGGCGGTTTCTCTCCGGGAAGCTTGTATAAGAACGGCGCCAATATTTCAAAAGGCATCGGGATGCTGCTGGTGAGGGCGGTGGAGCGCGCCTCGAGTCTCTATGCGGTCATGGTGGTTCGGGGATACAACGGCAGTATGGCGGAGAAGAGCCCCGTTCGCTTTCAGTGGGAAGATTGGCTTCCCCTCGGGACCGGGACCGTGGTGCTTATGCTTGTTATTCTGTGGAAGTAAGTTGAAAGAGTTCAAAGTTCAAGGTTCAAAGTTCATTGTTCATATAAAACGTCTATAATTGCTGCTAAGGGTTTTATGGAAACCATTGTCAGTGTTAGCTGTTTGAAACATGTGTATCCCGACACCACCGAGATCCATATCTGCGGGCTTGATTTTGTCGTTAACCGCGGAGAGCGGGTCGTGGTGCTCGGCGGGAACGGTTCGGGCAAAACCACTCTTCTCTATCACATTTTGGGATTGCTCGCACCCAATGAAGGGAAGGTTGCCGTGTTTGGCGTTAATCCCTCAGGGCAATACAATGACATACGGGAACGCATCGGAGTGCTGCTCCAGAACGTTGATGATCAAATACTTTCTCCCACCGTGTGGGACGACATCTCCTTTTCTCCCCGGAATTACGGATTCGGGAAGAAGGAGAGCAGCCACATGGTGGAGCAGGTCATGGATGAACTTGGAATCCGGCACCTGCGCGACAAGATATGCCACTACCTTTCCGGAGGCGAGAAGCGGAAAGTGGCGCTTGCGGGTGCGCTCGTCATGCGGCCGGAGCTTCTGATCCTGGATGAGCCGTTCGAGGGGCTCGATTCCCGATCGCGAACGGAACTCGTGGCGTTGCTGAACAAGCGGAATAGCGAGGGCATGACAATCGTTATGTCCACGCATGATCTCAACCTGGTCTCAGGGTTCGCCGACCGGGTGTATGTGCTCGCCAAGGGGCACGGCGTGATCACTGCCGGGACGCCGGCGGATATTTTTTTGCAGGTCGAAGCGCTGAAGGCGTCCAACATCGACCCGCCTATCCTCACGGAGCTTTTTCTGAAGCTGCGGGACCAGGGCGTGCAGGTTGACGTGCCGGTTCATGTTGACCAGGCGGTAAGTGACCTGGTTCGTCTCGTAAAAAACCGGTAACCCCATTTTGGTGCGGGGGATTTTATCACGGAGGTGCGAAGAATGCCGCAGGGCGGATTCGAACACAGCAAGGGTCTCATGGTTTTCATACTGGCACTTATTCTGGCTGCCGTGATTCTCGTCGGCGCGACGGCGGGGTACTTCATCTCGCTTGATAACCGGTCCGCGATGCTGCTCATGTTAGCGCTGGTCCCCCTTATCCCTCTGGCGTCATTAGTTCTGTACAGGAAACTCTTCTTCCCGTATTATCGCCGCCTGGAGGACGCCAACCTCGAACTGCATTTGAAACACGAGGAACTTCTCGATATCAAGGACGACCTGTTCATTAAGTTCCTTGGCGTATATGACCTGAATTATGCGGCGAACTCGCCCCGGATGTTCCCGGACCGGCTGAAGGATGTTGCTGATACTACCGCCAGGGTCATGGAGGCCGATGCCTGTTTTATCTATATCTACGATAAGAAAAAGGACGAACTGCTGCTTACTGCGACCAACGGCGTACAGGAATCCGCTGTTGGCAACGTCCGCATTTCGCTCGGTGAGGGGATCGAAGGATGGGTCGGAAGGAGGCTTGAGCCGGTCATGCTCAAAGATTATCGCACCGATACGAGATTTCGTGAGATGACCGGTCTGGCACTGAGCGGTTACCAGTCGCTCTATTGCCTGCCGCTTTATGTCTATTCTAACGGCGCCCTCGTCGGGATCATGGAAGTGTTCTACGCCAAAGCGAAGACCTTCACTGACGAAGAAATCAATTTTTTCACTACGCTCTCCGGGATCCTTTCCACGACGATCCAGAACGAACAGATGCAGGTAGAACTGCGCAAGATGAACTCTGAACTGGAGCAGTGGGTCGCTGAAAAGACCGAGGAACACAGGGCTTCGGAAGAACGATACCGGACGCTCGTTGAAAACGCCTCCGAGTCCATTTTCGTCCTTGCTCAGAATGGAGATATCGTATTTGCGAACGAACAGGCGGTTCGCCTTACCGGGGCTACGAAGTATGATCTTCTGCACAAGAACCTGTTCGAGTTCTTTGTCGAGCCCGCCCGGCCGCGGGAAATTCTCATGGAGGTCAGGGAAGGACGACCATCGGTCAGATCCGGAGAGCTCCGGAGGATTGATGGCACCGTGGTTCCCGTTGAGGTGAACGCCGTAACGCTTTCCCTCATGGGAAAACGGTTTGTCCAGTCGGTGGTGCGCGACACAACCTCACAAACACACCTTGAACAGCTTCTGATGGAGAAGGCGCAGGAATTGTCCCTCCTCAAAGCACGATCGGGTTCCCCGCCATAGTATTTATTCTCTGTGTATTGTCCCTGTCATGATTTAGGCCTTTACAGAAACTGGAACCTGTGGTATAAATTATGCATATGGCGGCCTTGCAGGCCGCCATATGCTCTTCGGGTATTCATTCATTATGATCAGTGCGAATTTTTTTAAAGTGATTACGGCAGTCCTCTTCATTACAGCATTTGCCTTCGGTAGTTACCTTCTTATGCGAGGAACGGAAATCATCATGCCTTCCCTCTTTCATCCTGCCCCCGGACCGCGGCCGATCATGAGCATGGACGGGTTTCGGTTCACCCAGTCCGAGAACGGAAGGGTCTCGTGGCGCATGGATGCTCGGAGCGCTGACATATACGAGAACAAGGAAGCTCAATTACAGGACATAAAAATTGTGTTTAAGAGCCCCGAGAACAAGGAAGCAACAATCCTTGGTGAAACAGGGACCATGGATACGACAAACGGGAACGCTTCTCTCCGCCGGGTGACCCGGGAGGTAAGGGTCATTACGAGCGATGGCTATCTGCTTACTTCAGACTCGCTCGCCTGGAAGGCGGGTGAACGGGTTGTTTGGACTGCCGATCCGTTCAAACTGCTCGGAAGCGAGATCTATCTTGAAGGGATAGGAATATCGGCGAATGTGGACATGCGTGATATCGTGGTCAAGAACAATGTCAAAGCAGTGCTTCAGGAATAGCCTGTTCCTCGCTGCGTCCCTGTTCCTTATTGCAGCGACGTCAGGGAATACGCGTCCCGGGAAGAACACCCGGGAACCACTAGTGATCACCGCGAACCGCATGCATGCGGAAAAGCTCGGCGACAAGGTAACGTTTACGGAAAAGGTGACCCTCAAACAAGAGGGGATGACGTTAACATCGGATGTGATGACCGTATACTACAATGCCGGGTCGAAGGACATAAGGAAGGTCGAGGCCCACGGCAATGTCGCAGTTCGCAAGGACGGCAGGGTGGCTCACTCGAACAATGCCTTGTATTCCCAAGAGGAGGAAACGATCGTTCTCACCGGAGATGCCAACATCATCGAGAATGAGAACAAGATCGACGGCGAAAAAATAACCCTGTTCATGGCCGATGATCGCAGCATCATTGAAGGCAGGGGAAAGGTAAAGTTTTACAAGGACAAGTCACAGGAGATCGGGAAGAGAAAGTAATTGACATGAGTGACATGCAGGCGCTTGAGGCGTTACAACTGGAAAAGAGCTACCGCGGCAGAAATGTCGTCCGGGGTATAAGCTTGCAGGTCAAACAGGGAGAAGTCGTCGGACTCCTCGGACCGAACGGGGCGGGCAAGACTACGATGTTCTACATGGTCGTCGGGCTTGTCCGGCCGGACAAGGGCAGAGTGCATCTGGACGGCGCGGATATCACGAGAATGCCGATGTATCAGCGGGCGAAGAACGGAATCGGCTATCTGCCCCAGGAACCGTCCGTTTTCAGGAAACTGTCGGTAGCGGATAATCTGATGGCTATTCTCGAGACCATGGATCTTTCAGGAATCGAACGCAGGGAGCGACGGGACCTGCTGCTAGCCGAACTGGGGATAACGCACCTGGCCGGGAGCATGGCCTATACGCTTTCGGGAGGGGAGCGGCGGAGGGTTGAGATCGCCCGCGCCCTTACGCTGTCGCCGAAATTTATCCTTCTGGACGAACCCTTTGCGGGGATCGACCCTCTTGCGGTCCAGGATATACAGGGGATCATTTCGCTCCTGAAGACGAAGGGGATCGGGGTGCTGATTACCGATCACAATGTTCGGGAGACGCTCGCTATTACGGACAGGGCGTATATCATCAGCGAAGGGGAGATCATCAAGGCCGGAAGCGCGGCTGAAATCATGGCAAGTCCGCAGGTACGGCAATTTTACCTGGGCGAGGATTTTCGGTTATAGGTGTATATATAGAAAGAAGGAGTCAGGAGCCAGGAGTCAGAATTCGGGGGAATGTATCGATACTGAATGAGTTTCTTCTGGCTCCTGAATACTGGCTTCTGACTCCTGAGTGAATATGGAAGCACGGCTCGAACTAAAACTTCAACAAAAGCTCATCATGACGCCGCAGCTCCAGCAGGCCATCAAACTGCTGCAATTGTCGCGTCTCGAACTGTCGCAGTCGGTCGCCCAGGAACTGATCGAGAACCCAGTCCTTGAAGAGATGACTTCCGAGGAGTCGGCGGATGAACAGCCTTCTGAAGAAGGTGAGGCCGTAGCCGAGACACAAACGGCCACGGAAACGCCGCCCGAGGCATTGCCCGAGACGGAAGGGACCCAGGAGCTTAAAAGCGATCTCGAAGTCGGCCCCGAATGGGATGAATATCTCAACGAAATGAGCGACGGCCGCGACTATGGCAATGCTGAAGCGGATGACAAAGAGCTGCCGTCCTACGATCAGACCCTGACACGCCTCCCTTCGCTGAGCGATCACCTGCTGTGGCAGCTCCATCTTTCGACATCGGACCCCGACCTGGTGAAGGGCGGAGAAGAGATAATCGGCAACCTCGATGATGACGGTTATCTTCGCGCCACGCTCGACGAGCTCGCGCAGCAGTCCGGCGTGTTCCTCGGTGAGATGAAACGGGCGCTCGACCTTGTCCAGGGCTTCGATCCCCTGGGCATCGGAGCGAGAGACCTTCGGGAATGTCTTTTGATCCAGGTGAGGCAGCTGGACCTTCAGGGTACACTCGTGGAGAAGATCATTCAAGACCACCTCGGCGACCTGGAGAAGAGAAAATATCCGAACATCGCCAAGGCCCTCAATGTAACGCCCCAGGAGGTCATGGAGGCGTCCCAGACCATCATCCACGAACTGGAACCGAAGCCCGGCAGGCCCTATCTTACCGCTGATACCAACTACGTGGTGCCGGACGTCTATGTGACCAAGATAGAGGACCGCTACGTAGTGCAGCTCAACGACGAAGGGATGCCGAGGGTCCGCATCAACCCGTATTACCGCAAGCTGCTCAGCCGGAATGAGGCCATTGACAAGGTGACCAAGGAGTATGTGGAGGAACGCCTGCGCTCGGCCCAGTGGCTCATCAAGGGCATGGAGCAGCGAAACAAGACCATCTACAAGGTTGCCGAGAGCATCGTCAAGTTCCAGCGCGAATTTCTGGACCAGGGCATCTCGCACCTGAGGCCCATGGTGCTCAAGGGCGTGGCAGAAGACATCGAGATGCACGAATCCACGATCAGCCGCGTGACGACGAACAAATTTATGCACACCCCGCAGGGGATCTTCCCGATGAAGTACTTCTTTACAACGGGATTTTCCGACGGCAACGGCGCAGATATCTCTTCGCTGACCGTCAAAGACGCGATCCAGAGGTTGATCAAAGAGGAAGATCTTGCAACGCCGCTTAAGGACCAGCAGATCGTCGATGTCCTGAAAGAGCGGGGGATCGAGATCGCGAGAAGGACCGTGGCGAAATATCGTGAGGAATTGAGGATCCCGCCGACCAGCGTGCGAAAAAGGACGGGAAATTAAATACGCACCTCTACACAACAAGCACCAAATATCATGCGGCAAAGAGCACTCACTATCAATAACCGACTGTCAATTTCAAACGTTTTGTAAACTGGGATTTGGAGTTTGGATTTTATTTGTAATTTGAGATTTGGAGCTGGAATTTAGCTCCGCCAAGGAGGGTACAGTATGCAGGTTACCGTGGTAGGAAGGCACATCGAAGCGACGGAAGCGCTCAAGCAGTACGCAACGGAGAAGTTAAGCAGGCTGGAAAAGTATCTTCCGAAGACCATTCAGGTGGTGGTCACCCTTTCGGTCGTAAAAAAAGTCCATCATATCGCGGAAGCAGTGATCAAATCAAACGGTCTGCTGATCCAGGCATCGGAAGAAACGGAAGAGATGTATTCGGCGATCGACCTCCTGATAGCGAAGCTTGAGCGAAGGGTCAGGAGGTATCGGGAAAAGCTGATCGATCACAAGCATCAAAGCAGCAAGGCTGACGCAGTTGCCAGGGCTTCGGAGTCATCGCATCCCGAGGACCGTATCCCGCAGATCATTAAAACCAAGCGATTTGATCTCAAACCGATGCAGCCGGAAGAGGCCGTTATGCAGATGGAGCTCCTCGATAAGGAATTCTTCATCTTTGCCAACGCCACCAGCGGCCATGTCAACGTCATCTACAAGCTAAAAGACGGGAACGTCGGACTCATCGAGCCCGCAAAATAAGGATGTGTTGCGATGCCGACGATTCGGGACTTATTACAGGATAACCTGATCCTCGAAGAGATCGAGGCGGTCGACAAACAGGGGGTTCTCCGCGAGTTCGCCCGGCTGCTCAAAACCATGAACAAGGTCGACAATGAAGAGGAACTCCTGCGCGCATTGCTGGAGCGCGAATCGCTCGGCAGCACCGGCATCGGTGACGGGGTGGCGATCCCGCACGGCAAGCTGCCCACGGGTTCCGAGATGGTCGTCGCCTTCGGCAGATCGAGCAAGGGGGTCGATTTCCAGGCCCTGGACGCGAAACCGGTCTTTCTTTTTTTTCTGCTTGTGACGCCCGAAAACAAGCCGGGAGATCACCTCAAGGCGCTGGCCCGGATATCCCGGATTCTCAAGAATCCGGTTTTACGGGACAACCTGAGAACGGCATCCCATCGGCAGGAACTTCAGAGGCTGATATACCAAGAGGACAGCAAATATCCGCAGCCGCAGGCCGTACTGAAAAAGTGAAGGTTACGGTCGAGGCATTGACGGGAATCGCGACGGTTCTTGCGGGACGCGAAGGTCTGGGCAGGGAGATCCTGTCAGCGCAGATTACGGCCCCCGAGCTTTCGTCGCCGGATTCGGGGAGGGAGACCGCTTCAAGCGTCATGCACCTTCGTCCAAACCAGGTCATGTACCTGTGTTCGCTTCCCGTAAACGAGCGGATACAGCTCGCCCGTGACTTGGTGCAACGGAAGCCCGCGTGCATCCTGCTCAGCGGCGGCAAAACCTGCAAGGAGCTTCTTGATTCCGCGACGGCATCGAACGTCCCGGTGCTCAAGAGCAAGAACCTGCCGAAGCTTCGACGTCTTCTGGTGGATCTACTGGTGCCGAGAACCAGTCTTCATGGTGTGCTCGTGAGGATTTTCGATCTCGGTACGCTCATCATTGGAGAAAGCGCGGTCGGGAAGAGCGAGGCCGCACTCGACCTGGTGCTCCGCAGACACAAGCTGGTTGCCGACGATATCGTGATCCTGGAACGGAAGAACAACGGGATCACCGGCAGGCCGCCGGACATGAGCACGGACCTGTTGCAGATCCGGGGGCTCGGGATCATCAACATCAGGGCGTTGTTCGGAAAATCCTCAACGATCGGCGAGTGCAAGATCGATCTGGTCGTGGAACTCGAAGAGTGGCAAGAGGGGCATCAGTACACTCTCATCGGTCTGCGTGAACGGCGGAGCAGGATCCTGGGGGTCAACCTGCCGTATCTTAAACTGCCGGTCAAGCCGGGCAGGAACATGGCTACGCTCATTGAAGTGGCGGCCAGAAATCAGATGCTGAAAAAGGACGGCATTTTTACCGCTCGGGACCTTGATAAAAAGCTCAGAAAGAGGCTTTCGGGATGAATCGAACGCATCTGGTGATCGTTACGGGCCTCTCCGGCTCAGGACGAAGCGCAGCGCTGAAGGATTTCGAGGACATGGGGTTCAACTGCGTAGACAACCTCCCGCTTGCGCTGCTTTCCGCATTCGTTGAGTTCGCCCGGGGATCGAAAGAGGCATTTCGTTCAGCCATCGGCATCGACATCCGGGGAAAAGGCTTTACAGAACGATTCCCGGCCCTTTACGGCGAGTTGAAATCCCATGGCCTCTCCATCGAAATGCTTTTCCTGGATGCGTCGGATCAGGCCATTGTGCGGCGTTTCAGCGAGACGAGACGACCTCATCCGCTGGTGCGGGGCGATACCCCGTTGCTGGACGCGATCAGACGGGAACGGACAGCGCTTGCCGAGGTCAGGAAACTGGCCGACCGGATCATCGATACCACGGACTACACAGTTCATGATCTTCGCCAGACGATAGAACGGCACTACGCTGCAAACGATGCCGGCAGGCCCATGGTTATCACCCTGCTCACGTTTGGGTACAAATTCGGTGTTCCCTACGACCTCGATCTCCTGTTCGATCTGCGATTCCTGCCGAACCCGCATTTTGTGCCGGAGTTGAGGCCCCTCACCGGAGAAGATCCGGGTGTCAGGGAGTACATCATGGCGCAACCCGATTCCGCGGAGTTTCTTTCCAGGCTGCACGGGTTCATCGAGTACCTCCTGCCGCGCTACCGGCGCGAAGGGAAAAGCTATCTCACGATTGGGTTTGGATGCACGGGCGGCAGGCATCGCTCGGTCGCGGTCTCACTGATGATCGCGGAGCTTCTCAGACGGAGCGGTTACGATGTCATCATTAAACATCGGGACAGGGGAGAGTAAGAGCTTATAGAGTCTGATCAGTCCAATCAGTCCGATCTGACTGATCAGTCTGATGCATCGACTCTATAACCTCAACAGACTCTCTTGCCCTTTTCGGAAGGAGATTCGAACATGATCGGACTGGTGGTGGTATGTCACGAGGACATGGGCGCAGAGCTGCTGAAAGCCGCCGAGATGATCGTGGGCAAGATCGATGCGGTTGCGACGGTCAGCGTGAAGCAGGAAAGTGCCCCGGAATTGCTCAGGGACGAGATCGAGGCGGCGATTAAAAAGGTCGACCAAAAAAAAGGCGTCATGCTTTTTACCGACATGTTCGGTGGAACCCCTTCCAATATCGCCCTTGCCTTTCTGGGAGAATCGATCGAAGTGGTCACGGGCGTCAACCTTTCGATGCTGATCAAGTTTGCGAATCACCGCGAGGAAAAGTCGCTTCCCGAGCTTGCCAGGCTCGTCCAGGAAGCGGCGCAGAAGAGCATCGTGATAGCAAGTCAAATGCTGAAGGGGAAAAAGTAGGTTGTCATGATAGTGTTGAGCCGCATTGATGACCGCCTGATCCATGGCCAGGTGGTGGAGGGATGGGTAAATTATTTGAAGGCTACCTGTATTTTTGTTGCCGATGACCGGGTTGCGTCAAATGCGTTCCAGCGTTCCATCATGGAACTCTCCGTACCTCAGGGGCTGAAGGTCGCCATCGGCCGGGTCGAGGACATCTGCCGTCAGGTGCGCACCGCGGCGCTCAATGCCGACCGGATCATCCTGTTGTTCTCGAATCCGGCAGACGTCCTGCAGGCCATCAAGTCCGGATTGGACTGTCCGGTGATCAATCTTGGCGGCATGCACTATGTGCCGGGAAAACGCAAGCTCATGGATGTGCTTGCGGTCGATGACGAAGACCTGGCAGCGCTCAAGGAGCTTGCCGCGAAAGGCATCAGGGTGGAAATCCAGACGGTCCCGACCCAGCGGCCCGTGCTGCTCGAAAAAGTATTCACAACCTGCCATGTGTGACGGAGTACAAGGTTCAAGGGGGAGAGGTTAGGGGGCAAGGGGCAACGTTAGGAGTTCGGAGTGGGGAGTTCGGAGGTTGGAGTAGGTAGGGTTTGATTATGCCGATGTTCGATATGCATATGATCCTCACGATAGTGGGCATCGCACTGGTTGGAGGACTCATCGGGCTTGACCGGACCGCAGTCGGTCAATTCATGATCTCGCAACCTATCGTTGTCGGCCCGCTGACGGGGTGGATGCTTGGTGATCCGGTTGCGGGGATCGTCATCGGCGCTGTCCTTGAGCTCATCTGGGTGCTTGATATGCCTATCGGTGCGTTTGTACCCGCGGATGCAACGATCAGCACGGTGTCCGCGACAGGGATCGCGGCGCTTGGGAGCCCGGGGGGCTCGTCACTGCCGGTCATCGGATTCAGTATTCTCCTGACAGCGGCGATGGCGCCGGCAACCATGAAGGCCGACGACATTATCAGGCACTGGAACTCGCGGCTGGCCGACGGGCTTGTTACCGGACCGGGACAGCATTCCGGACGGTCGCTGGTCCGGGCTCACCTGTCCGGAATCCCGGCATTTTTTCTGAAGTCTTTTATCTTGTACCTTGTCTTCCTGCCGGCGGGTGTTGCAGCTGTATCAGCGTTCAATTATTTGCCTGATCGTGTTCACCAGGCGATGTCCCTGTTTGTGAAGCTGCTTCCGCTGCTTGGGGCGGCGCTGGTTGTGCGTAAACTTTCCATAAGACCGGTCGACCTTTTCTTGCTCAGCGGGTTCATGATCGCAACGCTGGCCGGGCTGCTCTTCCGTGCCCCGGCGCTTACGACCATACTGCTTACCGTGACCGTCGGGTGGTTGGGGGCCAGATACCGTGAACGACGTACATAAGAGAATAGATGCTCCCGACCTGTTCAGAGTGTTTCGAAGGGCGTTATTGATCCAGGCGTCATGGAGTTACGAGCGAATGCAGTCGCTCGGCTTCGCATTTGCCATCGAACCGGTGCTCAGAAAACTCTATCCGGACCAGGCCGAATACGAATCCCGGCTGCGGATCCATCTGGAGTATTTCAATACCCAGCCGTACCTTGCTTCTTTCATCCTGGGAGCGGTCGTCAGAATGGAAGAGGATCGGGCAACCGGCCGGAAGGTGAGTGACGATGTCACCGGTCTGAAGACGGCGCTTATGGCGCCATTGGGCGCGCTCGGCGACACTTTCTTCTGGGGTGCGCTCAAGCCATTCGCGTCAGTCGTGACCGTCGCGCTGCTCATGACCGGACACTGGTGGGCGCCGCTCCTGTTCCTGGTGTTCTACAATATCTGTCATGTAGGCCTCAGGGCCAGCATGCTGTTCTGGGGGTACCAGAGCGGCGGAGATGCCATGCCACTCATGGCCAGACACAGCCTGATGAGCACGTCAAAACGGTTGAAGCGGATCACCCTTACCGTCCTCGGAGGCATTATCGGGATGGTTCCGGACTGGAGCACGGAGTTCAAGCCGGACGTCAGTGTGTCTATCCCGCAGATGCCGCTCGTGTGGCTGGTTGTCACGCTGGTCCTGGTCGCAATTCTGCGGCTGGGCGGTTCGCCGATAAAACTTATGCTGGGGCTGGCAGCACTCTGTGTTGCCCTGGCGTACGCGGGAGTCATTGGATGAAGAGAAAAGAGCTGTTGATCGAGAATAAATTGGGACTCCATGCGCGGGCCGCGGCCCAGATCGTTAAGTGCGCGAGCGCATTCGTATCCAAGATCACGCTTGTCAAGGACGGTCTTGAGGTGGACGGCAAGAGCATCATGGGCATCATGATGCTTGCCGCGGCTAAAGGGAGCACAATCATGCTTCACGCGAATGGAGAAGACGAGGATGGCGCAGTGGACGGGATGGAGCTCCTGTTCAAAAACAAGTTCGGGGAAAAAGAATAGGAATAGGGTCAGACGTCAGCGGATAGAAGACCGGGAATAGGAACAAGAATAATGAACGAAAAAATCTACAGAGGCATTGTGGCGTCGCCGGGCATCGTGATCGGCAGGGCGTACCTTCTCGACCGGCGAAGGGTGGTGGTGGCGGGCAGGAGGATCGAGGAAGTCAGCGTCAAGGACGAGGTGGCGCGGTTCAGGAAGGCTGTGGAGGTATCCAGGGCCCAGCTCGAGGACCTGAAAAAACGCTTTGCCAAGGGCCTGGGCAAGACCCATCGCTACATTCTCGAAACGCATATCATGCTGCTCGAGGACAAGATGCTCGTCGACGGCTCGATCAAGCGCATTAAGGAATCGTATCTGAATGCCGAAGGCGCACTCAAGGATACGATCAATGAAATCGGGATCAAGTTCGACAAGATGGAGGACGAATATCTTCGTGATCGCAAGCAGGACATTGAGCAGGTAGGCGAGCGGGTCCTCCGCAATCTCGTCGGGTACAGGCAGGAGAGCCTTGCCGACATCAGTGAAGAGGCCATAATCATCGCCCATGACCTCGCGCCGACCGATACCCTTATGATGCGGAAGGACAAGATCCTCGGTTTCGCCACCGATGCGGGCAGCCGGACATCGCATACAGCCATCCTTGCGCGATCACTCGGCATCCCGGCCACGGTCGGCCTCGAGAATATCACGGCGGCGGTCAAGACCGGCGATGTGGTTATCCTTGACGGTATTCACGGCGACGTGATCGTGCACCCCGAAGAAGAGACATTCCTCGAATACCTGAAGAAGCAGCAGAAATATAAATATTTTGAGAAGGACCTCGAAAAGCTCAAGTCGCTTCCCGCCGAGACGCTTGACGGCCACGTGGTCCAGCTCCAGGGCAATATCGAACTGCCGGAAGAAGTGGAATCTTGTGCGGACCACGGTGGTACCGGCATCGGCCTCTACCGCACGGAGTTCCTGTTCCTGAACAGGACGACCCTGCCGACCGAGGAGGAGCATTACAAGGCCTACCGACATGTCGTCGAGAAGGCCGCCCCCCATGAGGTGGTGATCCGCACGCTTGATGTGGGCGGGGACAAGGTCGGCCTGCCCGGCGGTTTCGACAAGGAGGCGAACCCCGCGCTCGGGTTGCGCGCCATCCGCTTCTGCCTCCAGAATCGTGATATTTTCAGGATCCAGCTGCGCGGTCTGCTCAGGGCGACGGCGCATGGGAACATAAAGATCCTCCTCCCGATGATCTCGGGTCTGCCCGAACTCTATGAGACCAAGAAGATCATGGAGGCAGTGAAGGCGGAGCTGAGGGCGGAGGGCAAGGCATTCAACGAGAACGTCCAGATCGGCGTGATGATAGAGATACCGTCAGCCGCCATGATCGCCGATCTTCTCGCACGGGAAGTAAGTTTCTTCAGCGTGGGGACGAACGATCTGATCCAGTATACGCTTGCGATCGACCGCCAGAACGAGCACGTGGCATATATGTATGAGCCGCTCGATCCCGCCGTGCTCCGGCTGCTTCAGCGGGTGTCCGGGGCCGCACACGACACCGGTATCACTCTCGCAATGTGCGGCGAGATGGCAGGCGATCCGTTGTACGCCGCGATCCTTCTCGGCATGGGGTTCCAGAACCTGAGTATGAACGTGGCCGCGATCCCCTGGGTAAAAAAGGTGGTCAGATCGGTCCGCATGCAGGACGCCGTCGAACTAGCGTCGCTCGTCATGCAGCAGCCTACGGCTGCGTTGGCCAGAAAAACGGCTGAAAACTTTATGGAAGCGCGGTTCCCGGAGCTGGCAGCGGAATTATGAAGGATGTTCGTCGCACGGAAAGAGAATTGCGTAACGAGAAACAGCTGCCCCGTGATTTCCATTTCAAGATCCGCATTCCAAGAGAGAAGGGACACCGGCATTGCAGAACACGGAAACTGACCTTGACAAAACGATACACGCTGATCTGATCGCAGAGACAACGAATCAAACTCACGGCGGGAATATCTACGAAGCGGCACGCCGCTACGGTTATACGGAGAGCAAGATCCTCGACTTCAGCTCGAACGCGAATCCCCTGGGGCCATCGTTGGTCGCGAAACGGGCTGCAAAAAAAGCGCTTTCTTCCATCGGCCGTTATCCCGATCCTGACCTGCTCGAGCTGCGCATGGCGATCGCTCGGTATTTCGGTATAAAACCCGGCCACATCATCTGCGGCAACGGATCGAACACGCTCATCCACCTCATCCCGCGCGTGTTCAGGCCGAAGAGAGTGTTAATACCAATTCCAACCTTTACGGAATATGCTGTTGCGGTGGAAGGCGCGGGTGGCGAGGTTATTCCATTTTCTCTCCCGGAACGCGAAGGTTTCCGGATGGATCCCGTAGAGATGTCTTTTGCGCTCAAGGATGCGGACATGGCCATTCTCTGCAATCCGAACAACCCGGCCGGCCGGATCGTCCCCAAGGCAGAGATGCTCGAGATCGCGCGGTTTGCACTCCAGAACGGGGTACGGCTGGTTGTGGACGAGGCGTTCATGGACTTCGAATTCATGGGTGCCGATTCGATAATCAAGGAAGCAGTGGAGGCGTCCCACCTCATCTGTCTGAGGGACTTTACGACATTCTTCGGCATGCCGGGACTCCAGATCGGATATGCCGTGTCCGATGAGAAGACCATGGCCGTACTGCGAGAGCGGCAGGAACCGTGGACCGTGAGCATTCCGGCGCAGCAGGCCGCCATCGCGGTCCTGGGTGACTGGCCCTATATCAAAAAGACGCGCCGCTTGATCGAGAGAGAGCGCGGCCGTCTTCTCTCAGCCCTCAGGATCCTGCCCGGCGTGGAGACCTTTCCCTGCTCGGCGAATTTCATCCTCATCAAAATCACCTCCATGGATGTACCTACATTCATTAACAGACTTGGAGAGCGCGGGATACTTGTCCGGGACTGCTCTTCCATCCCCGGACTCGACGGAAGCTTTATCAGGATCGCGGTGAGGACATGGTGGCACAACAAGAGACTTATCAAGGCGTTCAGACAGCTGCTGGTCGGGAAATGACCGGGCCGTGATTCGATTGCGGATTTCTGATTGCGGATTGCGGAATGAACGCCAACTGTCAGCGCGATATGAATAGTGCGGGATTATCTTAGGTTATTGAACGTTTCCGGTATGATATTTGAGAGCGCAGGGAAAATGTGCATACTTCCGGTTATTGATTTCACATCGGATTTGTTCAGCATTGCATTGACGACTTCCTGAATGAGCATTGCAGCATGCGGGCCGATGATATGAAATCCCAGTATTCTCCCGGTGCCCTTTTCGACGACCGCCTTAGCAAAACCTTCACGCTCCATCATCGCCGTTCCCATCACGGTATCGGAATAAAGTGCGCGACCGACAAGGATCTTGTGGCGTTTCCGGGCCTGCCGTTCAGTCAGGCCCACTGATGCTATTTGCGGATGGGTATAGACCGCATGAGGGACCTGTGCAAAATCCATTCTGATCTTTTTTCTGTGTGTTGCATTGTGCCATGCCAGTTCAGCCTCTTTGTCCCCGGCATGGGTAAACATTGCCCTGTCGATGGCATCCCCGATTGCCCAGATGTGTTTGTTATTCGTCCGGAGGTAATCGTCAACCTTGATGAAATTGGCCGCGCCGGTCTCGACCCCCGCTTGTTCAGGTCTCAGCAGGTCGGCGTTGGAAGTCCTGCCTGCGGAAACGACCACCGACTGTGCTGCAATCTCTTTTTTCCTGCCGGACTTCACTTCCTTTGCCATCACGGCATGCCCCTTGAAACCATGTCGCACGGCAATCGTCTCGGCACCCAGGTGCAGCTCGACGCGTCGTCCCAATGTCTTCTTTAATAGTTCAGATATCTCCGGTTCACCAGAGTGCAGGAGGGTCGCGTTTCTCTCAATGATCGTAACTTTCACACCCAGGGCAGAAAAAAAATGTGCATATTCGAGCGCGATGTATCCGCCGCCGATAAAGATCATGCTTTCAGGCTTGCGTTCGAGTCGCAGGATGCTTTCATTCGTCAGATAGCGAATTGTCTCGAGTCCCGGGATCGGAGGGATCGAGGGTCGCGCGCCGGTAGCGATGAAAATCTTCTTCCCTCTGATGTTCTGATCCCCGACTTCAAGGGTATGTTCATCGACGAAATAACATGCCTTGTGCATGAAATCCAGATTCGTGGACTCCTTGATCGCGTTGAGTATGGCGTTTCTTCCGTCGGTGACGGCGCTTCTCATCCGTTTCATGACCGCGCTATAGTCCACTTCTGTTTTTTTCGAACGAATGCCGAGCTTTGTATTTTCCTCGGACTCCATGAATCTATCCGCAGCGGTGATAAGCGTCTTGGAAGGCACACAACCGCTGTTGATGCAGGTCCCCCCCACGGTTCCCTTATCGACCAGAGCGACCTTCAGGCCCTCCGAGACGGCTTTAAAAGCGATTCCCAGGCCTGCATCTCCCGCGCCGATGACGATTACATCATACACTTTCATGATCCCACACCGTCCTGTCCGTTTTCATTGTCATTCAGTCGAGTCAAGATCCGCTTCCATATCGATGAAGATCTCGACTTCAGAGCCGACCATGAACCCGTTATCAGCCATTGGCTGGTTCCATGTTATGTCATAGTCTTCGCGGTTTATCATGAATGATGCAGTAAAGCCCATGCTCGATCCGTCGCCAAAGGGGTCTTTCGACGGGCCTGAAATTCGTGCAGGGACAGTGATCCGGTGTGTTCTGCCGTGTATTTGCAGGTCGCCGGTCACCTGCGCTAGATTGTCACCGGTTGATTCGATGCGGGTGCTTTTAAACGACATGCTGGGGCATGTATCGACGTCAAAAAAATCGGAACTTCTGAGGTGATCGTCACGTTTTTGTATCCCGGTATAGATGCTTGCGACATCGACGACCAGTTCCACTGAAGAAGCATTGATGTTCAGAGGATCATAATCAATTGTCCCGCTGATCTTGTTGAACTGGCCCCGAACATGAGCAATCATCATGTGGACAATTGAAAATGCCGCTACGGTATGATCAGGGTCTACGATCCATCGAGCCATTGTACCAACCTTTCTCAGTTGCACTCATGCTGTAGAAAACACTGGGGGTCCTCGGCAAGGTAACTTGCATTGCGGTTTGCTTTGGAAAAGGCGAAGGCGATTGCCCTGCAACCCCTGCAAGCGGACCACTTGCTGCATTTTCCGCATCTGCCCGTATACCGGGACTTGTCTCTCAACCCCTGTAATATGTCGGATGTCGCCCAGATTTCTCTCAGGGAATCGCGTTTTACATTTCCAATGGGAACAGGCAGCCTTCTGCACGGAGTAACGGTGCCGTCGGGAAGTATCGTCAAGCCGGAGATGCCGGCCGCGCATCCTCCCGATGGAAAGGGAGTTTCACCGTCATTACCAGCGGACTCATTCATCTGCGATGCAAGGGGATCTCCCGTGACGATCTGAAGCCCTTTGGCATCGAATGAAAAAATAGAATTGTACAGATCCCTCAGAACCTCCCGAGAAAGCATTGTGTTCAGCATGTCCCCCCCGCGTCCCGTGGGTACAAGCCGCGAAAAGCCCACGCGCTGCACCCCGAGCGAGGATGCGAGTTCAATAACGTCCATGAAGCAGGGGGCATTCATATCGGAGAGGGTGGTATTCAGTGTCACCGTTAAACCTGCTTCGAGTAGATTTCGGATGCCTTTTATTGAAGATTTGAAACTGCCCGGCCCGCGGATGGCGTCGTGAATATTTTCCGATCCCTCGATGCTTACCTGGACCCCCTTCACTGCGAGCCTGGCGAGTGCTTCAGCTTTGTTACGGTCGATGAGGGTCCCATTGGATAGAATGAAGGTATCAAACCCTTTGTTTTTTAATTCCTCCAGGACGTTGTAGAAATCCCTCCTGAGGAAGGGTTCACCGCCGGTAACATTGAAACTGGAAGTAAAATCGAGGTGATACGTCTCCTTCCAGTCGGTCAGCATATCGGATATCTCGTCTATGACGGATGTTATTTCAGAGAGAGACATTTCATCAGGCCTGCCTCCCTGTTGGTAACAATGTTTGCACCTGAGGTTGCATTGCTCGGTGAGGTGTAACTGGATAAAAAACTCAAAGGGGTTGTTTACGGGCATTTAAAATTCCCTCAATGAAGAGATGAAGACAATTGTCCCTATAAAATAATAAAAACAGCAGATATGAAAGTCAGATCCCAATATCATGAACCCGATCCATCATATCTGCTTTTTGTTTTTTGTTGCCCGACCGGCAACTTCAGGTTTTTCAGCCCTTTCATTTGTGGCATACCTTAGCAGGATTTTCTCTTGCGGCTTTTTTCAGACGATCCCATAAGGCAGCTTCTTCTGCGAGGGCTCTTTCCGATAGTGCCTTTTTCATCCTTTTCACCTCCTTTCCTTGAGTATGGTTCCCGACTATAGACAGTCAATGAAATATATCTTCTACCTACAGTATAAACAATAGCACTTGTTTCCATCATGTCAAGGAACTATAATATGCAAATTATTCTGCATACCATTAAGAAATGATAATCAAAGAGATACAGGCAAAAAGCATCCTGTCGAAATCACAGATCTATGACTATGCCTTGAATGCATACGTTGGTTGTCAGCATAACTGTGTCTACTGCTACGCCAAATTCATGAAAAGATTTACAGGACACCGTGAACCGTGGGGAGAGTTTGTCGATGTGAAAATCAATGCCCCTGAGCTGTTGGCAACAGAAGTAAAGAAAAAGAAAATTGGGCGGGTCTGGATAAGCGGTGTGTGCGATGCGTATCAACCCATGGAGGGGAAATACATGCTCACCAGGAGATGCCTTGAGATCCTCGTGGACCATAGTTGGCCCTGTACGATCCAGACTAAATCCCCGCTGGTTGTAAGGGACATCGAGATACTGAAGAGGGCAGTCGATTGCGAGGTTGGGTTCACCATAACCACGGCGAACGAGAAGATACGAAAAATCTTCGAGCCGGGTGCTCCGCCACTAGCTAAAAGGGTTGAGGCATTGGCGACCCTGCACTCGGAAGGGATAAAGACCTTTGTCATGGTCGCTCCGATGCTTCCCGGCGCAGAGGGGCTGGTTGACGTCCTGAAGGGCAAGGTGGACCATGTGCTTATCGACCGATTGAACTATCATTACGCGGACTGGGTCTATAAAAAGCACGGAATGCAAGGGGCTCTGGACGATCGTTTCTTTGTGCAAAAGGGCGAGGAGTTGAGGGCTGCGTTTGAGGAAGCAGGGATCCCCTGCCAGAATTTATGCTAAGGCTGACGCGATGATTGATAGACAATTAATATAGCCTTGCAGTATTATGTTGCACGACTCGGGGACAAATGCAGGTACTCGTGATACCTCGGTGCCACCCTCCATCTTTATTTTTGTCCTATATTCGGCGGAGAGAGGCGGATTCCGCAGGAGCGTGACAATCAGTATTTCTTGTACGATATGCCAAAGCTATGGCGGAACAAGAACAGCGGTCAATGAATCGCCGACGTGATATTTGAGGAACATGAGAGTTGAATTATTCCCTCGACCTTTTCTTTAGCCATACCGAGCATTCTCTCCGGTGCTCTCTTGAAGAAACCCTGAACACGCCGGTATCACTCGTGCTCACCGGGAATTCCACGAGAATGCTCTCAGCCCGCATGTCTGACGGTATCCTCTGCGTTCGCATGCACCGGATGTTTCTAAATGCTGACAGCAGGGTGATCAGCGAAATCGTATCATTTCTTCAGAACAAACGAAGCGCAATGCCGCTGTTTCGCCAATTTATCAGCGGCAACCGGGAGCAGTGCGCAAGCAAAGCGCCGAAAAGAGTTACGATCAGGACCGCGGGCGCCTGTCATGATCTTGGCGATCTGTACTGGGAGATCAACGAAAAATATTTCGCCCATGCAATCAATGCCGCGATTACCTGGGGTACGCACCGCCCATGCCCCGCTGTTCGAAAAAGGACACTTGGCAGCTACAGCGAGCGGTCGAATTTGATCAGGATCAACCCCGTGCTCGACAGAAAGGCCATACCGCGTTATTTCGTAGCTTATATTGTGTACCACGAAATGCTGCATGCCGCCATGGGAACGCCGCTGCGGGGAAAGCGAAGAAGCATCCACTCCCGGGAATTCAGAAAAAGGGAGAAGGCCTTTACGGAGTACGAACTGGCCGCCGCGTGGGGAAAAAAGTAAGGGGCCAAGACGCGGGCGGACCGGAGAAACGATAGGTTTCCTCAGGCGTTCCCTGTCTGAAACAAAAAGGGAAAAAGACGCCGCGAAAAGCATAGGTGAAAACAACATCTTTTGTTTCTTGGCTGGACATTCATGGTCACTTGTTGTACAGTTTTAAATTGATCACGATGTCCCTGCGGGTTACCGGGGATAGGCGTGAGGCAAAAGTCAGGGCGATCACCGAAAAGCAACCTGCGGGACCAACTTCTTGATGGTCCTTCGAATTTCGGAGGTCAGAAAACGATGGCAATAGAGACATCGTGGCACTCACACGTGAGATCGACCCCAAGGTGAAGGCTGTTGTATCAAGCGGATATTCCGACGATACCGATGCGGCGACCTACCAGCATAACGGATTCATCAGAAACACTATGATGTAGCAAATTTAAAGGATGTATTGAACAAGGTTCTCAGTTCGTGACACTGATCGGGCACTGAACCCGAACCCTGAACCCTGAACTCTGAACTCATGACCCTTGCCCCACGCCCTACCAGGTCTTGTACAGGAGGTTTCGATGAACGTCAGTGAAGCCTTAACCACCCGCTGCACCATACGCGCCTTCAAGCCCGACCGTATCGACCGGGACCTGCTCGTAAAGATACTCGAGCCCGCTCTCCATGCGCCGTCCTGGGCTAATACCCAGCCGTGGGAGATCTTCGTCGCCGTTGGGGAGCCGCTCGATCGGCTGCGCAAGGCGTATGGCGAGAACCTCAGGAACTGCGTGGCGCGGAACCCGGACATCACGATGCCCAGGGAGTGGCCCGAAGCGTGCCGCATGCGCATGGACATGCTCAAGGCCGAGCGCACCGCGGTACTGGAGCAGGAGTGCAAGGACCCTGCCTCCATCCCGGATATGATGCAGATGAACTACCGGCTCTTCAACGCGCCCGTCGTCGTCTACCTCTGCATGGACCGCTGCCTCACCCCGTGGTCCCTGTTCGATCTTGGCGCACTAAGCCATGGCATCATGCTTGCGGCCGAAGAGCACGGCATCGGCTCGGCAGTGGCCGTCACCCTCGCAGCCCATCCCGATCTGATCCGCAAAGAACTCGGAATACCCGACAACCTTGCGATCGTCATCGGCATCGCACTTGGCTATCCCGATCCCGATCATCCGCAGAACAAGTTCCGGAGCACGAGAAAAAGTATGGGAGAAGCTGTTCGATTCAATGGTTTTTGATTTGTATAACCTCGCTGGACCCAATAGACTCGATAAATATTTAGACTCTCTATCCCCAAAGGAGGATCGTCATGGCTGATCTGTTGAAGGGAGACTTTGTGAGGCACGACCAGTTCGGCATCGGCCGCGTGGAAACAACGGCAAAGGGCGGCGGACCGGACTGCGAGGTCTATTTTCCGCGACTGTACAAGCAGGCCCTGGTCGATGTCGACGACCTGCAGCCTTTGACCGATGCCGAGGCAGCCGCCTACGAGATGGTGCAGCTCGCGGCGCGCGAGTTGCACGAGGAGGAGATGCCGGCGATCGAGCTCGGCGCGCGATGGCAGGGCGGGGAGCTGGTGTTGAAGCCGGCGGACGCGGGTCAGGCGGCAAAGTCCGTACCGATCGAGGCCTTCTTCCACAAGATCGTGATGGTCCGCGACCGCTTGCGGGTAATGGAAGCCCAGATCAACGGCAACAAGAAGCTGACCGACGAGGAGAAGGTGGAGTTGCAGCAGTACCTTACCCGCATCTATGGCTCCCTGACCACGTTCAACATCCTGTTCAAGGACAAGAAGGACCATTTCGTCGGGCAGAAGGGGGAGGGGTAAGTAGCAAATGAGAACCGGCCTTGAGCAAGAGGTTCCAGTTCAAGCGCGAAGACCTGAATGAAATCACAGCCACGACCCTGAGGTTCATGGATCGCGAGATAAAAGACGCCGGTGGGAGTATGGGGTCAGACTTAAAGATTGAGTTATTGACACATGTCGGAATATTTGCTATCCTCTGCTATGGCTAGAAAACCGCGAATTGAATACGAAGGCGCCTTTTATCATGTAATCACCAGAGGAAACCAGAAACAGAAGATATTTAAAGATCCCCTCGATTATCGTAAATTTCTTGAGATCCTTATCGGCTACAAACAACGCTATCACTTTCATCTCTTTGCCTACATACTCATGTCCAACCATGTGCACCTTCTGATTGAAACCAGCGACATTCCGCTCTCCAAAATCTTCCAAGGTGTTAACCAGCGGTATACCATGTACTATAACCGAAGGTATAAGACCGTGGGGCACCTCTTTCAGGGCAGGTACAAAGCCATCCTTTGCAACCGAGACCGATATCTGCTGGCTCTTATAAAATACATACATTACAATCCCCTGCGAGCGAAGATCGCTGAAAGTCTTGATCAATATCCGTGGCGCCATCGAGCATATTTCACAACAGAGCGGTCAGAACTCCTTGATACGGACCTTGTACTCAGAAGGAGGGAGTATGGGGTCAGACTTAAAGATTGAGTTATTGACACCTGTCTGGATATTTGCTACCCTCTGTCATGGCTAGAAAACCCCGAATTGAATACGAAGGCGCCTTTTATCATGTTATCACCAGAGGAAACCAGAAGCAGAAGATATTTAAAGACCCTCTCGATTATAATAAATTTCTTGAGATCCTTATCGGCTACAAACAACGCTATCATTTTCATCTCTATGCCTACATACTCATGTCCAACCATGTGCACCTTCTGATTGAAACCAGGGACATTCCGCTCTCCAAAATCTTCCAAGGTGTTAACCAGCGGTATACCATGTACCATAACCGAAGGTACAAGACCGTGGGGCACCTCTTTCAGGGCAGGTACAAAGCCATCCTTTGCGACCGCGACCGATATCTGCTGGCCCTTTTAAAATACATACATTACAACCCCCTGCGGGCAAAGATCGCTGAAAGTCTTGGCCAATATCCGTGGAGCAGCCATCAAGCATATTTCACAAAAACAGAGCGGTCAGAACTCCTTGACACCGACCTTGTACTCAGAATGTTTTCCGAGAACAAGGGCAGAGCGCGAAAACAGTACGCGATGTTCATGAACGACGGAGCAACGGTCAAGCAG
>Ga0210377_10000071_pt1 | contig 89850 bp, 87 predicted proteins | sample PLM4_65_b1redo_FD_155480 | JGI IMG/M metagenome (GOLD analysis project Ga0210377, IMG submission 155480) | Groundwater sediment microbial communities from an aquifer in East River, Colorado, USA - PLM4_65_b1 redo | ecosystem: Environmental > Terrestrial > Soil > Riparian zone | place: USA: East... | reverse complement strand
CCCCGTAATCGCAATCGGATGTTATTCTTCGACGATGTTGTGGGTTGCCAGTGGACCGGTGATGCCGCGCGCCACCTGAAATGTGCCGCGGTCATATTTCTTGGCTTTATATAAAGCTGCATCCGCCGCGCGCAGGAGGTCGGGTCCGTTGCGGGCGTTGACGGGGAACAGGGCGATGCCGCCGGAAATACCGAGTTTAAGTTTCTTGCCATCGGGGAGTTTGAATTTGAGCTTCTTCATACCTTCGACGATCTTTTCGGCAACGATCTTGGAAGATGACATATCTGACTGGGTCAGGATCAACGTCAATTCATCGCCGCCATAACGGGCGAGAAAGTCCGTGTTGCGGACGCCGCGTGCCATCTGGCTGAAGACCAGCCTCAGCACATCATCACCAACCGGGTGACCGTAGGTGTCGTTCACGTCTTTGAAGCCATCCAGGTCCATCATGATGACCGCAAAGGAATAATTGTTTTTGCGCGCAGAGAGAACTTCCTCTTCCAGCCTTTCATCCAAGGCGCGGCGGTTGGGTAAACCGGTGAGGGTGTCACTGTATGCCTGCCTGCTGATGATCTGATGCAGGCTGGCGTTTGAAATGGCAACTGCGGCTTGGTCTGAAAGCAGGCTCAGCAGGCGTAAGTCTGAAGCGGAGAATCCGCCAGTGATCGAACGTGCCAGGTTCATCACACCTACAACTGTGGTACCAACTTTAAGCGGTATGCCGATGATCGACCCCATCCACTCTAAAGGTGTACTCGTAAACAGCGGATGGTGTTTCATGTCTTCGACAATGATCATTTCGCCATCGCGTGCCACGGTGTAGGTCAGACCATTCATCCTTGGCTTTGACCAGGCTTTGTTACGATTGCCTTCGGAATCCAAGGCAGCGCCAAAAGAAAGTTTTTTATTCTTGTAGAGGAAGATATTTACATCGTGGGCACTTGCGATCAGCCGCATGGCTTCTGAGGCGACTGCATCCAAAACATCTGGCAGATCCAGGCTCGAAGTCAGATCGATGCTTAATTTCTTCAGCGCGTCCAGTTCAGCAGTTTGTTGTTTGAGCATTGCCAGCAAAGCGCGGTTATCAAAGAGACCCTGAACGAGATGTTCCGTGCTTTCCGTGTATTGAGGGGCGAACTTTTCAATGGATGCAGAGAGGATATCTAGAAGTTTTAAGAGGTATTCACGTTCATCCGCAGAACCACCCTGTTCTTCCATTGCGCGCCTAGCCAGTGAGAGTATTTTTAATCGTGTATCGCCCATTCGTTAGTTTTACCAGTGCAACATTTAATCATGGAATACATAATAACAGAGAGTGCCATTTATCCTACTGTAAGAAGACTTGAAATTATTATACTTATTCCATCCACAAGGATATATTACACGCCCGTTACAACCTTTGGATGATAAAATGACCTAATCTTATTTGGAGGACAACGTGTCAGATATCCCCCCCGCAGCAGACGCACCCAAGCCTGCCCCTGTAACCCCGCTGAATCCACGCCGACGCGGAATCATCATCGGCGCCTCAGATGGACTCGGCGCCGAACTTGCCCGAAAACTCGCGCATGAAGGCTATGCACTTGCCTTGCTCGCGCGCACCAAAGACAAACTCGATGCGCTTTGTGCTGAACTCAACGTAAAAGAACAACTTGCTCGTGCTTATGTCCATGATGTGGCGGAATACGGCAAAGTACCAGACTTGCTCCGCAAAATTGTCGCTGACCTTGGCGGCTTGGATCTTGTGATCTTTGTCGCTGGGGTGAACTATCCACCCGGCGGAATTGATAAATACAACTTTGAGAATGATCGCAAGATGATCGAAGTAAATCTCATTGGTGCGATGGCGTGGTTGCATCCCATCAGTGAGATGTTCCAATCTGCCAAAGCAGGGCAGATCGTGGGTATCGCCTCTGTTGCCGGGGATCGTGGTCGTGTGGGCAACCCGGGCTATAACACATCCAAGGCGGGGTTGGCTACTTATCTCGAAGCCCTGCGTAATCGGCTCACACGGCACGGCGTGAATGTGCTCACCGTCAAGCCCGGCTTCCTGAAGACGGAAATGCTCAAAGCCGCACAGGGCGCAACTCCGTTTGCGATCGAACCCGAGAAAGCTGCGTCTGATATTTTGAAAGCCATGAAAAAACTTAAGCAGGTGATCTACACCGCATCCGTTTGGCGCTGGGTCATGTTGGCGATCCAGCATACGCCTTCGTTCATTTTTAGGAAACTATCTTTTTGATTTTGCTCTCGTCGCCGTCCTCGGCGGCGCCGCCGCCGCCTTACTCAGAATAATAATTATGTCTCTCCCTCTCAACACTTTCACACAACTTGAAAACTTTGGGCATTCGCTCAAAGCGTCCTCCTATCGTATTCAGATCAAACGCTCCGAAGATATTTACGAAGCCTTTCAACTCGCCAGGAAACTTGGCTTGACCGTCACCGCGCGTGGGACCGGCATCAGCTATAACGATGTTTCGCTCAATGGTGGTGGGATCGTGTTGGATATGACCGGCATGAATCAGATCGAAGAATGGGATCCAGCTACCGGCTATGTCCGATGCGAGTCCGGCGTCACGCTGGAGCAACTTTGGAAACGCGTGGAACCGGATGGGTGGTGGCCCCCCGTCGTCTCAGGTACGATGAAGACCACACTGGGCGGATGTCTCGGGGCAAATATCCACGGTAAAAATAATTTTCAGGTGGGTCCGATCGGCGAGCATGTTGTTGAGTTCACGGCGATGACGCCCACCGGCGCATTGATCACTTGCACACCCAAAAAGAATGCGGATCTGTTTTACGCCATGATCAGCGGACTTGGGATGCTGGGAGTCTTCACATCCATCACGCTGAAAATGAAACGCATCTATTCGGGACTTATCTCTGTGGACGCGTGGCATGTGCCGGATCTCAGCCGGCAGTTGAGCGGCTTGCTCGAACACGCGCCCGACCATGATTACATCGTAGGCTGGCTCGATACGACAATGAAGGGCAGCAAGCTGGGTCGCGGACAGATCCATGCGGCGCGCAATTTGAAAGAGGGTGAAGACCCAGATGCGCAGAAGACCATGCAACTCGCGTATCAACATTTACCTGACCGATTATTTGGTGTGATGCCCAAATCGTTGTTACATTATTTCATGAATCCGTTTTTGAATAACCTGGGCGTATGGGGCGTCAATACTGCGAAATATATTAGTTCCCTGCGCGACCATACCTTCCGACAATCACATGCCGAGTTCCATTTTCTTTTGGATTATGTGCCCGATTGGGAGCGTTCGTTCGGGCGTGATGGCTTGATCCAATATCAATCGTTCCTGCCGAAAGAGACTGCGGAAAGCACCTGGCGTGAGATGATCGAACTTTCTCATCGCCGCGGCATGCCATCGTATTTGGGTGTGACCAAACGTCATCGCCCTGATCAATTCCTGCTTACACATGCTGTGGATGGTTTCTCACTCGCGATGGATTTCAAGGTGATCGATAAAAAACGTGCCGAGTTACACCAGATGTTACAGGAGTTCGATCAGATCGTATTGAAAGGCGGCGGACGTTTCTATTTTGCCAAGAACAGCGAGACCTCCGCGGAAGCCACACGTCAATTCCTTGGGGCTGCTGTCATCTCAAAATTCAAGAAGCTCAAAAAGCGATGTGATCCGAATAGTTTGTTAGAATCAGACCTGTATCGTCGTATTTTCTCGTAGCTAGAAGGAGCAGCCATGAATATGCCTAATGATCATTATGACCTGATCGTGATCGGCTCGGGACCGGCAGGGGAGAAGGGCGCGGCACAAGCGGCGCACGCCGGGAAACGGGTGGCAATGATCGAACGTGCTGCGAACGTAGGCGGCGCGGGCATTAATGGCACGGTGCCTTCCAAGACTTTGCGGGAAGCGGCGCTGTATTTTTCTGGGCTGCGACAGCGCGGTTTGTTTGGCATCGATTATGCACTCAAAGAAAATCTTTCGGTGAAAGATTTCATGCAACGTCAACACTTCGCGGTGGATAATGAGCAGAAGATCATTGAGGGGAATCTCCAACAGCCTAACATCACGTTGATCCATGGTGAGGCGGCCTTCAAAGACGCACACACTGTCCAGGTGACTTCACCCGACGGCGAAACACAAATTAGCGGCGATATTATCCTCATCGCAACTGGATCATCCCCATATAACCCACCAGAGATATCGGTTGACGGCAAGTTGGTCTATGATTCGGATTCGATCCTGCAAATGACCCACATCCCGAAAACGATGGCGATCGTGGGAGCGGGCGTGATCGGTACGGAATACGCATCCCTGTTTGCGGCGCTCGGTGTGCAAGTGATGTTGATCGAACCGCGCGAACGAGTTCTCCCTTTTGTGGATACGGAGATGATCCACCGTTTGCGCGATCAACTGGCTTTGGTAGGTGTTAAGTTCGCGTTGGGTTCCAGGGTGACCGCTGTTGAGCTTAAAGATGACCATGTTCAATTGACGATCGATCGCGAGAAAGCGATGACGTTCGATGTAGCCTTGATCGCCACCGGCAGGCAGGGCAACGTGAAATCGCTGAGACTTGACCAGCTCGGTGTGGAAGCGGACGAGCGTGGGATTATCACCGTCAACGATAGATTTCAGACCAGTGTCCCAAATATCTATGCGGCGGGGGATGTGATCGGCTTCCCGGCGCTGGCATCTGCATCGATGGAACAGGGCAGGGTGGCGATGGTGAATGCCTTTGATCCAAATTCAAAACATCAAATGACGAGCATTCTGCCGTTATCCATTTATGCCATTCCGGAGATTTCGATGGTGGGTGTCACCGAGGATGAGTGTGTGGCGAAACAGACTCCCTATGTGATCGGGCGCGGATACTTCAAGAATAATCCACGTGGACAGATCATCGGTGATATGAGCGGGATGATCAAGCTCATCTTCTCGCCCCATAATAAAATGCTGCTCGGTGTACATATCATTGGTGAACAGGCTTCCGAGTTGATCCATATTGGCGCACACGTGATGATGGCAGGCGGTATCATCAATTCGTTCGTCCAGGCGATCTATAACTATCCAACCCTGGCAGGTTTGTATAAAGATGCCGCAATGGATGGGTTGGTGAATTTGGCGAAGTGGAAAGCGGACAACCAATAATTCGTTTCGAACATATGCAAAAAGCAACTGTTAACTTGCTTTTTATCGTAGCATTTACTGTTTCTGGATGTAATGCAACTGCGCTTCCGACTCAACCGATAGTTGAAAGTCAGGCGACAGCATTTTCCACACTGACGCCTTCTCCTCTGCCCACTGCTACAGAATCACCAACCACTCCCACACTAACTCTAGAACCCGGCTTGCGGACAAACGGACCTTATTTTGGGTATTTCCGCCATGTACCGGGGCGTGATGCCCTTCAATTCGTGTTGATGGATGCTGATGGAGTAGGCAGAAAAATCATTGATTTGCTAGATGAGATAACTGATACTTCACCAACTGGCACACGATATGTATCCCCAGATGGAAAGTGGTTGGCGTTTTATACAGGTTCGGCTGGTAAGGATAACGGAAAAATGATTCCCCTAGGGACGTATGATTTAACGTTGAACCTACTGGATTTGACAACTGGTGAAAAACAAATTATTGCCCCGTTGTTGTCCAAGGATTACCCTAATAACTTTGTAGAAGCGGTAAAAGAAATAAACGATTCATATCTAAGACTTGAAGATCTTCAATTTGCCTTTTTAACCATTACACAGGCGGTTGCCTGGTCGCCTGATGGAAGGTATCTGGCGTTTGCCGGTCAAATGGAAGGGTTATCATCTGATCTGTACTTGTATGATGTGACAACGAAAAACATTCAACGCTTATCAAACGATAATGAAGAACTACAATCGATTCTTTGGTCGCCCGATGGAAAATGGATTTTACATGGAAGCGGACTTTCGATTGATCTAATGGCTGAAGATAATATATTCGTTGTTGCTGTGGATAACTCGTCAGTTCGTGATCTAGGTAATGCATGGAGAAGTTATTGGTTGAATTCTCATGAAATTCTGGAATATCGTTTTGGAATAGAACGATATCAATTGCGTTTGGTGGATGTTGATACAGGTAAAATTACAGAAATATGGAAGGGTCAATTCGGTAGTTATGAAGTTGATCCAACTGGAAACTGGATCACTATATATGCTATTTCGTCTGCCATATACCCTGAAGAAGAGCTGCCAGGATTTGTTTATGGGTCAACACAATTGATTAATTTGAGGTCACTTGAAAGGATTCAAAATCCTGATCCCCTGACAGAGCCTCCCGGTAGATTCGTGCGTATAAAAGATGGAACCGTTATCTTATTGCCGAATTATGCGAGGTTTGATGGTGGAGAAATTTCAGCCTCGCCGAATATGAAATATTGGGCTGAAATTATCAATCGTAATGTAAAAATCTATACTCAAGATTGGACCCCGGTGAGAGAATTTTCCATTCCACCTCAAGATACAAATTTAGATGATTCGCAGTGGGATCCGCAATGGCCTTTCGACCTACAATGGAGTCCTGATTCTTCTGCTTTATTTCTTGTGTATGGCAGGCTCAGGCAATCTCTTTACTTGCTAGATATTTCCAGTGGGGATGTCAATTTGATCGAGACAGACTTGCCTCGTGGTTATGGTGCATGGTTCAATGTCAACCAATAACATGCAACTTGAGGTTCTTGATCTTGGTTTAATCGAATACGAACAAGCCTGGAAGTTGCAAGACCAATACGCACAGGAGATTGCGGAGGGCAAACGTCCGCCGACGCTGTTGTTGCTTGAGCATCCGCATGTGTATACGTTCGGGCGGCGCGGGGAGCAGAAAAATCTTTTGTGGGGGGAAGCACAGCTCAAAGAAAAAGGAATTGCAATTCATTGGGTCGATCGCGGGGGTGATGTTACGTATCATGGGCCGGGACAGTTGGTTGGTTACCCCTTACTTCTACTGGGACAAGTTAATTCCGAAAATAAACTTCCGCAAGCTGATTATGTTGGCTATGTTCGCAAATTAGAAAAGATGATCATCACTGCGTTGGCGCGGCTGGGATTGGTAGCCGGTCAACGCTCAGGCTTAACCGGGGTCTGGATCCAGTCCGATGTGCATTCGCGGTGCCCGAGGTGTTCACCCGAAGATCGCAAGAAACCCGCCAAGATCGCGGCGATCGGCGTCAAAGTGGATGTGCACGGAGTCTCACGTCATGGCTTTGCTTTGAATGTGAATCCCGATATGGAATATTGGGATGGCATCATTGCCTGTGGCTTGCAGGATGAACCGATCGTTTCGCTTGCGGATTTGTTTGAGAGTCTGCCTTCAATGGAGCGTGTGAAGCAAGAAGTGGTGAAAGCTTTCGGGGAAGTGTTTGGGATGTGAGATCATGTCATTGCGAGGGCGTTCTTTGCCCGAAGCAATCTCCTCCTCGCAATAACAAAGGTTGATTAAACAGAAACAGGCTCCGGCTTAGAAAGAAGCGGAGCCTGTTCTTTTCAGAAATCCAAGAAGCAAGCTTCTTGAGTCCAGATTATGCTTGTGATTCGGCTGTAGCTTTCACAGCGACGACACGGTTATCGCGTCGCCAGAAAACAGTGACGACTGCAATGTAAACGAAATATGCGATCATTTCGGTCAGGGACGGATTGCCGTTGTAGCCGAACAAGGTCTTGAGCAATTGACCGGCAATCGAGTTTTCGTCAAGGATCATGTTCACATCCCAAACGTGTTCAACCACGCCGGGGATCCAGCCGACTTCATTGAACTCATGCACACCATGCGCGACGAGTCCCGCGGCGAACAGGATGAGCAGGATGCCAGTGACCTGGAAGAATTTACGCAGGTCAAGACGTACAGAGGTGGCGAAGATGGTGTAGCCGAGTAACACCGCGGTGCCCAACCCGAGGATGGTACCTGCGAGGATTTGAATGAGGTTGGCGGATGTTTCACCTTGATTGCTGGCGAAGAATGCGGCGGTGACGAAGATGGCGAGTTCAACACCTTCACGGACGACCGCCAGAAAAGCCAGCCAAAAGACTGCGCGTTTGCCAGTAGAAGCGGCGGCTTTGTTCACGCCATTTTCCAGTTCACTTTTCAAAAAGCGGGCTTGTTTACCCATCCAGAAGATCATCCAGGTGAGGATACCAGCGGCGATGAGCATGGTGACGCCTTCGAAGATCTGCTCGGCTTTTTCTTCCAGTGACAAGCCGAAGCTGGTCAGGATGATGGCAGTTAGGATACTGATCACCACTGCGCTCAGTGTGCCCAGCCAGACAGCGGGGACGAGGTCGGTACGGCGGATCTTGCTGACGGCTCCAAGCACGATACCGATGATGAGGGCGGCTTCAAGTCCTTCGCGCAGGGACAGTAGATAAGTAGGTAACATGTATGTAAATCTCCTAATACGGTTTAGTTTGTCTGATTGCCAGTGTTATAATCGAAGGTACTGGAAATATCCAGAAACTTGCTTGATATCAGGTTTCACCTAGGGTGAAACTTTTGTTATTAATGGAGAACGATCGATGGCGACACCCGCAATGCAACGCTATGCGGCTGAGATTTTTCGGCTTCAACAGGATGCCCCTTTTGTGGGGCTGAATGAGTTAGCTGAAAGCGCAAATTCATCCATGCAGGCAACTGCCCGTATGGTGGGACGGATGAAGAAACTGGATTATTTGGAGCATGAGTTGTATCGCGGCGTCCGCTTGACTATGAAAGGTGAGCAGATCGCCATGCCAGCTTTGCGGCGTCACCGTTTGGTAGAAGTCTTTTTGGTGAAGGTGATGAAATACGGTTGGGACGAAGCGCACGAACTTTCCGACAGTTTCGCTTTGGGAATCAACGATCCGCTTGAAGATCGGATTGATGAGATCACAGGCAAACCGACGCGTTGTCCGCATGGGGAGCCGATTCCCAGTAAAGATGGGGTCATGCCTGTGGTAAAGGATGTCCCCTTGGTGGATGTGCTCTCCGGTTCAGATTGTGTCATCAGCCGCGTGCGGACGCATGATATGGATAAGTTGAAATATTTTGCCGAACTGGGATTGGTGCCGGGCGTGCCGTTCCATTTGTTCAGTTGCGCGCCGTTTAAAGGTCCGTTGCGTTTGCAAATGAAGCCGCAGGATCATTTGATCGGTTATGAACTGGCGGGGTCGTTGTGGGTGGAAGTGACGAAACAAGGCGAGGGGAATAAGCCTTTGCCGCAGCAGAAGAACTGATGTAGAGAATGAAAACGTCCCGAAGGTTTTCTTGAGAAACGATGTTGAGTCGCTCAAACCTTCGGGACGTTTGTTTTTTAAATCGGTTTATCTTCTACTCTTTTTGGCTTTTCCTTGATATGCCGGCGCGTTGATCATGACATAATCGCAAATGCGCTCATCCAACATGCGGGTGATGATGCGTTCATCCACTTGGTGTTGTTCAACACTCTCTTTGGCAACTGTGATCACAGTAGGTAATTCGGCGTTATAGCGATAGTTCAATAATTGATGCAATTTCTCTTTCGCCCATGGCGTCGCGGACTGCGAACCAAGATCATCCAAAACAAGTAATGCGGCAGTGCGTACTTCATCGAAGCGGCGGTCGTAACTGGTCCCGGCGTTGGGGCTGAATGCCGCACGCAGATGGTCGAGCAGATCAGGCACCATCACAAACAGAGGCGGGTCACCGAGACCAGCGCGGTAATTGGCGATTGCCGCAGCGAGATGTGTCTTTCCGCAGCCGTAGGTTCCTTCAAACACGAGCCAGCCTTTCGGTTTCTCAGCAAATGTATGTGCGATCTTGAGCGCCTTCTGCACCGACTTCAATTCATCCGGCTTAAGTCCTTCGGGCGTGCGGTCATAGAATGTGTCAAAGTTTTTGTTGGTCAGTAGATCAAGCGATGACAACTCAGGATGACTGGTATCCTGCATGGGGCGGCGGTAATCGGGTGCACTCACTCGTACCGGCGTAACAAGTTCCGGGTCCGAAAGACGCGAGCGGATGCGCGCTTCGATCTCGTCCAATGCCAGGTTGGTCGTGATGACGGTGGAAAGTTTATTGATGTAACGATAATTGATGATCTGGAATAATTTTTCTTGTGCCCAACCGGTGGCGTTCTGGGTTCCGAAATCATCCAATACCAAAAGTTTGGCATTGCGGATCTGGTCGAAACGTTCTTCAAAGGTCGTATCTTCTGCGCCATACGCAAAGCGTAAAGCATCCAACAGATCAGGCACAGTCAGGAATAACGTTGGCACACCCATGCTCACTGCAAAATTCGCGATCGCGGCAGCGAGATGAGTCTTACCACTTCCGTATCCGCCCTGTAGCATCAACCAACCATTCAGGTTTTGAGCATAATGACGCGCGTGGTTGTAAGCCATCTCCAACGAATTGGATTGCATCTCGCCCAAGCCTTTGCGTCCACGTGGTTTGAAGGACTCAAAGGTCAAATCCTTTAATTCATCGAGATGACTCAACGCGAACAAACGCTCGCGCACCGCATCGGTGATGTTCGCGCGGCGGCAAACGCAGATCTCTAATTTCCCAAAATCAGGATGCCCCACCTCCACATCCAAACGCAAATAGCCGACCCCGCCGCAATGCGGACAATTGGGGTCGCCCGGCAGATCATTTTTGGGAGCGCTTGCGGAGCTGCTCGATCTTTCGGTCGAGGCGCCCCTCGCCAGATTTTTTATCGTCGCGTCTATCTTGCTTTTCGGCACGGCCTTCTTCCTTCCAGCGTTTCAAAATTGCTTCACAATATTTCCAGTTGCGTTTATTGTTCGTCACAGCCAGTTCGATCGCATCCGCGATCCAATCCGCTTGATACAACTCTTCGGCATCTTTCAAAGCATCCGCGATCAACGGTGTCAGCGGACCGATATTCTCTTCATACATCCTAAACACATTCGGGCGATCCAATGGCAAAGCAGAACCGCCAGTCTTCGGATTCCACTTTCCGCTTTCGATAGCTTCAACGGCGGCTCGTCCGCGCGGGGAGTTTATTAGGAAGTAACTCACCGCTTCTTTTCTGATCTTGAGCAGGCTCCTGCGCTTTAGAGCTTTTTCAAGCCCAAGCTTGATCTCCTCAGCGCTCAACCCCAACTCTTTCGTACCCAAATCAGCCTGTGTCAGCACCCTGAACGGACCGTCCATATGCGCCACACGCCATAAGAAATATAAAGTGACCTTCAACTCTGCCGCATCATCGATCTCATTAAGCAATTGATGAAAGAATGAGTCGGGGAGTTGGGTGAATGTTTCTGAATCGGTGAAGCCGCGAAATTTTGTCATTTGTTACGTTGGGACACGACGCCGTCGTGTCCTTACTCGTTGGGTTTAAAAACCCTCGTCGCCGCATTCTCGAACTTCGCCTGCGCGCCGCGGAAGACCAATTCCACACTGCCTACTGGTCCATTACGATGCTTTGCGATGATGATCTCAGCCACATTCTGCTTGACCGTATCCTTCTCGTATTGGTCGGGACGATAAATGAACATCACGATATCGGCATCCTGTTCGAGTGAGCCTGATTCGCGCAAGTCTGATAATACAGGACGTTTGTCTGTGCGCTGTTCAACTGCACGCGATAGCTGCGCCGCCGCAAGGACCGGTACATTCAACTCACGCGCCAGAACCTTGAGGTTGCGTGAAATGTACGATACTTCCTGCACACGGTTATCATTGCGTGTATCACCACTCATCAATTGGAGGTAATCAATGATGATCAGGTCTAGCCCAAATTCCAAGTGGAGGCGACGGCATTTCGTCCGCAGTTGGAGGGGGGTAATGGCGGGCGTATCATCCAGATAAATGTGCGTATCGGAGAAAACCTCGATAGCGTGCGTGAACAGGGGCCATTCACTCTCCTGTAATTTGCCGGTGCGCATGCGTTGTGAGTCGATGCCGGTTTCCTGCGAGATCAGGCGTTGCACCACCTGCTCATTGGACATTTCCAACGAAAAGATCGCCACGTGCTTTTTATAAGTTAGCCCGGCATTCTTGGCGACCGAAAGCATAAAGCCGGTTTTACCCTGACCAGGGCGACCTGCAATGATCAACAGGTCTGACGGTTGTAAGCCGGTTAATAATTTATCGAGATCAATAAAGCCGGTGGGGACGCCAACAACATCATCGGGGCGTTTGGCGAGATCGTCAATGCGGTCGTAAAACTCACTGGCAACTTTCTTGATCGGGACCAGGTCATGCTTGAGCCGTCGTTCGCTGACGTTGAAGACTGCCTTCTCAGCTTCGTTCATCACATCGTCAACGCTGGTCTTTTCGTTATACGCGATCGAAGCGATCTGGTTTGCAGCATTGATCATCTTGCGCCGCACGGAATGTCCATCAACGATGCGACCATACGATTCCGCATTGAGCGATGACGGCACCTGATTCACCAGCGATGTGAGATACGCTGGTCCGCCGATCTCATTCAGTTGGTTGCGCCGGCCCAATTCATCCGAAACAGTTAACAGGTCAATGGGGATGCGCTGTTCGTGCAAACTGACGAAGGCATCCCAGATCCATTTATGACGATGGATGTAAAAATCATCCGCGGTCAAAAATTGAGCCACGTCATAATACACTTCAGGGTTAATGAAGACCGCCCCAACGACGGCTTCTTCGGCTTCTCGGCTGTGAGGCACTGCCGTTGAGGTTGTGGGGGCGGTTTCTTCAGATGGTATGAAATCGGTCATTGCTTCTTTGGCTTTTTCGGTTGATCTGGATTATCTTCTTCGCTGTCACTGGGTTTATCGAAATCAAGTTTGTCAAGAAAATTTTCGAAGACGGATAATCGTTCGACGCCCTCTTGCGTGAGTGGGGCTGGTTCGCTTTTCTCGGGCGCTGCACTCTCTTCAGGCATATCTTCTTCGGGCGTGATACTGCCCTTTTCCATCACACTCGCATGGACGAGTATGGGCACGTGCGCCCGTACCGATAAGGCGATTGCGTCTGATGACCGCGAATCCACGCGCACTTCCTTGCCTTCGAATTCTGCGACGATGGTTCCATAGTAGGTATCGTTTTCCAGTTTGACGATCTCAACCCGCATGATGCGGGCATTGAAGGTGTTGAAAACATTCTTGAGCAGGTCGTGTGTTAGTGGACGACTCATCTCGACTTCCTGCAACGCAATGGTGATCGCTTCGGCCTCATAAATTCCAACCCAAATGGGGAGGTAACGCTCGGAATTAATTTCCTTCAACACCACCAGGCGATTCGGCGTCATCAGATGTACGCGCACACTGTCAATTTGAACTTCTATCATATCTGTCATGGGGGACTCCAAAATTGGTTTCTTATTTTAGCATTAATATCAGTCAGTTGCCAGAATAAAGAAACGGTACTATAATCCTGCTTCGCCGAAGATAAATCGGGGCGTGGCGCAGCCCGGCTAGCGCGCTTGCATGGGGTGCAAGAGGTCGGAGGTTCAAATCCTCTCGCCCCGACTATAAACCGTCATTCTCTCTTGGAATGGCGGTTTTATGTTTCCCAAAACGAAACCCAAAACGAAAACAGCAATACAGTGGACGCTTACCTCGGTCGCATTGCATGACGCCTATACGGACTTTATTCTCGACCACCAGGCACGCAACCATACCCCCGCTACGCTTGCATTTTATAAATACACCGTGGGCATCTTCCTGGCATGGTGTGAAGCGCATAACGTCAACGATCCGCAAGCCGTAAGCGCCCGCATTGTTCGGCAATATGTCGCTGAACTGGTAAGCCTGGGGAGGAAAGATACCACCGTGTGGGACCATGCCCGCGCAATAAAAACCATGTTGCGCTTCTGGCTGAATGAGGGCTATATAACCACGGCGATAAAATTTGACTTGCCCAAATTGGAAAAGAAACGCCTGCTTGTGTTGTCACCCGAGCAGCTGCGAACCATTCTCAAAGCCTGCAATATTCGGGATAAGGCGCTGGTATTGTTAATGGTGGATAGTGGGCTGAGACGTGGCGAAGTATGCGCGCTGAATTGGATCGATGTGGATATGACAACCGGTCTTGTTATGGTGAGACGTGGCAAGGGCGGCAAAGCCAGGAGCAGCGTTATCGGTGCAAAGACCAGGCGCGCTTTATTGGCTTACCGTCGCACACTTGCAGATCGTGACGGCGTTTTGTTTCAAACCGATGTAGGCACGCGCTTTACTGGATCGGGCATGTTGGCTGTCTTTCGCAGATTGAGCAAAACAACAGGGATCCGCGTCAACCCTCATTCATTGCGCCGAACGTTTGTTATCTTGGCACTTCGGGCCGGGATGGATGTATTGCACTTGAAAGGCTTGTTAGGGCATGCCGACTTTGCCATGGTTGAACACTATGCCCAGATGGAAGATATAGACCTAGTGAGCGCACACAAACAACATTCACCCGTAGATAGTTTGTAATGATACTCAGTATAGGTACTGATATCGAATAATTATCGGTGTTACAATGCGCCAATAAATAAAAAATTCCTCGTGATGTAATCACCATCACGAGGAAGCCAACCGACTGCACCGGCTGGAAGTGGAGAAATATTACCACATCCAAGCGGGTATGAAATGGATGTGAATCAATGGCAGATAAAATCCGAATAGAAAAAATCCGTAAATATTTACCTGGCAAAACGGACGATGAGTTATTACAAATTGCAAAGAATTTTGAAGGTATAGAATCTCAGCATTTTATAAATCCAACGACGGTACTTAATACACTTAATAAACAAGTTTCGCACATGGCAACTTTAGGTGAATTAAGTCGTAAACATTTCGCTCATCTAGTTGCACAAGAACTTCACGAGCTCAATGAAGATAAAAAACCTCAAAGACCTAACAAACCAGATCAGGGAAGTAGTATTTACATTTGGCTTGATTATTATCATGCAAGTAATGCTGCTGGATTCAAGATGACCTTCAGGATGTTGGCAAAGGAAAGCAAATACTCTGCTAATACATTCAAACAAATGCACGGAAAATACAAATTAGACCGGGGAATTTGACTTACCAAATACTTACCAAAATATACCTCCTGGTACGTGTAAGAAAAGGCACATAGTCTTAACATAACTCCTGTGACAAATTAGTCATAGGAGTTGTGTTTTATGGCGCGATATGAACGATTTACTTTTCTCTGTAATGACAATGAAAAAAAGGCAATTGCTGATTTAGCAATCCGATTACAACGCTCACAGAGTGATGCTGTACGCTTTATTGTGATCGAAGCAGCGCGGCAATTGTCACAACCTTCTAACCCTCCCCCAGGTACTAATCATGTGCCTGGGGATGTTTCACGTATCCCACAACCAAATTAAATAGACAGGTCCCCGCTATCAACAGGGACCAGAGCAAAGGAAACTACAATTATGAACACCAAAATCTTACCACAAAATTTTCAAACAGAAGATGCTTTTATTTTTGACATAAAAAACTTTCCGGCATTCATGTACTTGGAGAGTCGTTTTTGGATAAACTTAAACCCCATTTGGCAATGGCTGGGGAACGTTGAACGAGCGTTTTCACTCAAAAGCGAAGTGCGAATATTTATGAATGATCGTGATCGTGGAACGTACATTCCGCTTGATTACTTTATTTCGTTGTGTCCCTCCGATGTGCAAACCCAATTGAACGAGCAAAAAAGCAAACTTATTGCAATGATGGAAGGCAGCCCGAAATGATGCCCAACATACTGCAAGGGATGCTTGTTAATACTGACATCGAAGAATTTTTGAATCGCAATGAAAAGGGCGATGCTGAATTATTCGCGCAACTTTTTAAAGGTCAAGTAGTTTATGACAACTCCCGAAAAGCCTGGTATTTATGGCGTGGTCAATATTGGGAACTTGACACAAAGCGCGAAATCATGGGACATGTATCAAATCGGGTAGCGGCTGAATATATCCATAAAGCAGCCGAAGAAAGAAAATCAAACGGTGTCTCAGCCCTTTATAAGATGCTCATTGAACGTGCAAAAAATCTACATGGACTCACGCGTACAAAGCACGTTTTAGAATTTGCCGCAAGTGAAATTGACATAAGTTTAGCGGGCACGGAGTGGGATTCAAATCCTGATTTATTGCCTGTTAACAATGGCGTGATCGATTTGAAAACCGGAATATTACGTGACACATGTCCTGTTGAATACATACGTCATCATTCGCCTGTTGATTGGATGGGGTTTGATTATCCATGTCCACAATGGGAAAAGACACTTAACGGGATCTTTGATGGTGATATCGAAATGGTTAATTTCCTGCAAAGGCTTTTTGGTTATGCAATTACAGGGCACGTCACAGAACACAGGCTACCAATATTTTTAGGCGAATCGGCACGTAATGGTAAGACAACAATCTTTGAAGCATTAAATAATATTTTGGGCGAAGATTTAAGTACTTCAATACCAATGAATACATTCATGAAAAAGAAATTTGCCAGTGATGGACCCTCGCCCTATTTGGAAAAATTGAACGGTAAGCGCCTGGCATATTCCAGCGAAAGTTCCGAAGGGATCAGAATTGATACTGCCTTAATAAAGGCATTAACAGGTGGTGACACATTGAATCCCCGAGGCATGTATAAAGACCCAAAATCATTTAAGCCAACGCACAAGCTAATGCTATTTACAAACTATCAACCTGCAATTCCTGCTGATGATCAAGCGGCATGGGATCGTATTATGTTGATTGAACTCACTATGCGTTTTGTTGACAATCCAACAAAGCCGAACGAACGCAAGAAAGATAAAGACCTAGGCGAAAAACTGAAAGCAGAATACCCCGGGATTCTTGCCTGGCTTGTTCGTGGTTGTTTGGAGTGGCGGCAACATGGATTAAACCCGCCCGATAAAGTGAGTATTGCAACAACTGCATACCGTGACGGCGAGGACGTACTTCAGCAATTCATTGATGAAGCTTTGACATTTGGCGCGGGCTATTCAGTTATGGCGAGTGATCTGTATATGCGTTACAGCAAATGGTCTGATAGCTATGGGATGCACCCTATGACTATGACATCCTTTGGCAGGAAGATAAAAAAGAAAATTGGAGAGTCTCAAAGGTGTTCAAGCGGAAACGGAAAAGAATATCTTGGAGTGAAAATATGATCATCGTCTGTATAGTTCTGTATAGTCTGTATAGTTTTTCTGAAAGTACCCTTACACGAGATAATTTACTTAACACTTTCCTAAAAACACCCCCCCAACTATACAGACTGTACAGTAAAAATATCGTATAGGTATAAAAAAAGAAAAAGGACACCGGACACCATGCAACAGATAACAGACCCTCGCAACCTATCGCTAACTGAGATCGATTACAGAATCGGCGGGCTCAGGGAGTGCCATCATGAGATTTTGTCCCATCTTATACAGGGCAAAAGTAAACGTGAGGCAGCACTATTACTCAGTATGTCCCTCTCTGCTCTTAGAGGGAGAATTTTGAGTGCGTGTGATCATGCCGGCGTGAAAACCGTGCATAGTTTGGTTGCGATGTTTACCATTTGGAGCTATGAAAAGACTATAACAAAACTAGACTTTGAAAAAGAAATTGACACTGCAACAAGCAATACTGAGTATGAAGTTGATAAGCTGGAAAGCGTTGAGCGTACCGTAACGGAATAAACAATACAAGGATTCGAACTATGGATACTTTCACTCTAAATCAGACTATCGAAATAGCCCCATTATTGGGGTATGAACTCAAAAGGGCAGGGGTAGGTTATAGCGCGGGCCCGCAGGACAACGAGCAGAGTTTGCGAGGTGGAACCATGACATGATTATTAAGGCTAGAGTCTGACTTACATAAAATATCGGTACTAAAAATCATTTGAAAGGATAAGGAAAATAAACCATGAATGTATCTGTTGAAAACTATGAAAGTTTGTCCGATGAAATACAAACTGAGAAAACAAATATTTTTGATGCGCTTGCATCGATTCATGATGATCTGTGCGACCTTGCGCGGCTCGAGCGGGACCTGGAATCAGAGCGGGAAAAAGGCATAACATACGTGAAAGGGCTTGCCCATAATGCCCCGGAATTGGTTGAGCATATCGAAGGGCACAACAAACAATTGGGCTTGCCTACTCAAGCGGTTTTCGCATTGGTTGATGGGGCAATCTCCCTGATATATCAACACAACAGTTCTTTGATGAATGGCAGTGTTGACCAACTCCCTGAAGCGTTCGGCAAATTGAATCGCCTGCAAGAATTCACAACGGGCCAATAAGCCCACAAAAAAAGAAAAGAGGAAAATAGAATGAACGTACAAGAAAAAGAAAAGCAACAAAAAATGATCGTGCAAAATATCAAGGGGATCGAATCGGCTACCGCCGCCGCCGTGACAGTCAAGGATACTTTCAGAAAGAAACTTCAGGACCTGACTATGCACGGCTCTCAAACTTACTCACAGGAATTTCTTGAAAAAGAGATCCAAAAGGTTAAGAGTGACTTTGCCGCTAAAATGGCGGCGTCTAATACGGACATCGCTAATCGCCTGGAAGAATTGCGGACCTTGATTCGTGATCGTGACGCGGTATTGGATCTGAGTAACCCGGCGCTTACAAGTGCATTGTCACTCATTCAGACTATCGGTAGCGGTATTACTTATGAGCAGGCCACAAAGATTAACGCAAATTTCATACATGACCAAAGCTCATTAACTGCAATCCGTGATTCCTATAAAGCCCGCGGCGTGAGCAATACGGGAAAAATTGACAGCCTGATTTATAACGTGGATGAAGTTATTGAAGGCTTGAAAAATCTTGCCTATGATGGGTTTGTGCGGGATGGAAGTATCAATACCTTTTCCGCAAAACTTGGCAAACTGGCGACGCTTGAAGGTACAACGGTTGAAACATTGCCTGATGTGCAAGGCTTTAATGACAGCGTAAGACGCGGGGCAGGTCTGCCAGTTTGATACACATTTACTAACCAACAATACTGAGTAACGAAAGGAAATAAATCACATGCAAGTTTTTCTCACCCTTATTAGAGTGATAGGAGATTTTGTTAAGAAAATACTTGAGGCGGCAATCGAGCGAGCTATCAGAGCTGAAGCTGCGCGGCAAGCCGCACAAGTTGCCAATTCGCTTAACAGTATCAGGTTTGTCGGTAAGCTCGTAATGCACGCCGGCTTTGGTAAAAAATACAACAGCCGCTTTGCTAAGGCTCAGGCGTGGTTAGACAACGAAGTCTTGAAGGATTGCGAACCGTTTACACCATTGCGAACCGGTACATTGAGAGATTCAGGTACTTTAGGTACACAGATTGGCGCGGGGCAAGTGAAATGGATTACGCCCTACGCTAGTAGACAATATAAAAATGGTCGATTGCCTGGTGCAAGTAAAACAGGTCCCTTACGTGGGCGGTATTGGTTTGAACGTGCAAAGGCTGTACATAAAGATAAATGGATTAGAGGTGTAAAGCAAATCATTAAGAACGGATGATCCGCAACATACTGAGTATAAATTTTTGGGTTTGGCTTTCAGCCTGGTTACGGATTGACAGGACCAAAGCCGAACAAAAAAACCACTCCGAAATTAACGGGGTGGTTTTTATTTGTGGGGGAGGGGAGTTTATTTTTTCTTTTTGGCGTGTTCGGTCGAGACCACCTCCAGCAGGTCCGACAGACCGACGCCAAAATATTGCAGCAGTTTTTCAGCCACGTCACCGTTGAATTCTTCCACTTCGTTTCGTTCCCACTTGTAGAGGGTTTTCCTTGCGATCCTGGCAGCGTTGGCAACTTCGGAGAGGGGAATAAAGCGGTTTTCCCTTCGCGACTTTTCTTCGAGCAACTTGGCAAAATTATTCCTGATTGGCACTGTCATATTATATGTTCCTTTCTCATTTTATTGAGTAATTGTATCCTTGTGGTTACAGCAGAGATATGTTACTATATGCGCATTGTACCACATCTGTAACCACCAATACTGAGTATCCATCCTAAGCAAGGACCCGTAACCATGACCAACAAATCAAAAAAGCATGTAATCAAAAAAGACTTTTTGCGTATCCGTTCTTTTAGTTATTGGATTCGTGGTGCCCTGGCTGAAGTTGCAAACATGCCGCCCGAGCTGCGGAATAGATTAGGGGATGTGATCGGGGACTGTGATCTAACCACATTCAAGGACCTGGCAACACTCGAGCAGGTACTAAAGAAAATATCATTCAATTAGTAATTACAGGCGCGGGCCTGTTTACAAAATACAAAAGGAGTAATAACCATGAACAAAAAAGCGAAAGTCTCAAAGAAGGCAGAACCGAAGAACGAAGAAATAACCCCCAAATTTTCATATGAATTTTTGGACATGCTCACAGATACGGCCTCCACGGCTCTCAGTGATCATCTCAAGAAATCCAAAATCGAAGATGCGGAAGATGTTAGGCAATTGGTCGATATGACATGTTGTTTGTATCTCGAGCAGATACACCTTATGGGAGGGGTGAAGCAAGATGTTGAAAATGTGACTGATATTGTTACTAGAACAGTTCATCACATTTCAGCGCTCAATGGTACCTGGCACGCTCCGACTGGAGAGGTTACGCCACTCAAAGAATTACGGGCTTTTTGGGCAAGTAAAAAATAACGGTTGTCACTGTGCAAACGGGATAGCCGTTTTTTCTATTGTTGAAAGATCGAACCTTAACAAATTTATAACCGTCGCCATGTACCTATGTGCAGAGCATAGGGGAGAGGCAGCACGGCAAAACAAAGAGAGTGCCCCTCGGGAGTGGCTGCTTCTGAGGGGCACCGAACCAAACAACGCGCGGACGCGTCATTCAGTCACACGAAGATTATACCTTTTGCACACGTCCCCGCATAGCAACCACGGAGAATAAAACTATGCAAAGAGACGAACCGAAAGTAATACACCATGATCGATTTACGAACACAGAAGGCGAGGAAGTTAACCGCCTCGTGTTGGATGCAAACGGGCACGAGGTGCAAATCCTGCAATTCGATGACAGCCCGCTTTTACTTGTCAAAGTAGATGACGACATAAAACAAATTGATATCAACAAACTCATTCCCCAGGTGAAACCATGAACAACGAAAACGAAAATAACTTGATTGTAAAAGTGATGTCCTATCTAGTAGACACCCTCGCCCGAACATTGGTGACTTTATTCGATGGCGTGAAAAACGCAATTGACCATGCGAACCCGTCACTATTCGCATTGATTGCAGTACTGTTACCTTATGCAATTCCCTTGCCCGTGGCATTGATGACCGCTGAAAGCGCGCGGCATTTCTTCGGCTGGGGCGTGCGTGAGTCTTATATATTGGGGTTTGGTCTCGAGGGCTTAGGGTTGTTAGTGTGGGTGAAGCTGGCTGATAGTATTGTGATCGGCGTAACAACTGCCAATGAGAAAATTGAAAACTATCTCACGTTCTTATGGGGTAGTGCTATCGCTTATGAGATCCTGCTTGTGTCCATTAACGTGATCTTGGCATTGAAAGAGGGCGCGGATGCGATCTATGCCCTTACGCTTTTCCTGGTATGTTTATTGCCTGCATTATCGGCGGTGATGTACGGACTACACAAGCGCGAAACGAACGCACAATTGGCAACCGAACGAACAGCAGCGGAGACACTCACGGAAAAGATACGACAAGAAAAAAGGCAAGACCGCAAAGAACAACAGCAACTTAAGTTAAAGCTTGCCGCCGATACCAAACAGGAGAAACTGCAAGATAAATCCTTTCGTAAATAATAACGATCCGCTATGGATGACAGGCAGGCGACGCCCGAGGATTCGGCGTTTGTGTAAGTGTGGATGCGGTGAATATTTCATAACGACACATCCACGAAAAAGACATAAGAACGTCGCACATAAGCAAGCCCATTACAGGCAACATGCGGCATGATCAATACTGAGTATCAAACAAACAGCCTCCCATCTTTGCAAATAGGTGGGAGGTTGTGCATTGCCCAAAGCAGGCGTAAATCAGATTGTCAAATTTCCTCGAATGGACGCTAGAGTCTATGGCTTTCTAAAAATCCTAGCTTGAGAGTGGGCTTTATAGCGCAAACGCGACCCATTCTGCCTTTTAGCCAAAACCCTTAAAAAAGGGTAACTATTTGGTACTGATAATCTATTCAAATCAGCCCCTATGAGAAAAGGAGTACAACCCCCATGAAAAAACAAACCGCAATCACCAAACGACATGACCCGCAAACCTTGGCAGTTATGAATGACGTTATGACCCAGGCAGGACAAGCCGCAAACAAAGCGGCGGCAAATATCGCCTTTGATGATCATACAGCGCGAAAGGCAAATAATACTATCCGTCGCAAAGTTGCGGACCTGGCTTTATTCGAATCATTCCTACGATCCGCAGGCGTGCCGGCGTCCGGCCTGTTTGATAATCCGAAAGCCTGGCGCGGCGTGACATGGGGACTTGTTGAAACTTTCAAGGTGTGGATGCTGAAACAAAGTTATGCAATCGCAAGTATCAACGGGCGATTGTCCACGGTGCGCACGTATGCACGAATTGCAGCGAAGGCAGGCGCAATCACAGCACAGGAATCAATACTTATTGCGAGTGTGCAAGGGTACGCAAACAAAGAAGCTAAACACATTGACGATAAAAGACGAGCTGAGGGAATGGACACACGCAAGAGCAATAAAAAGGCTGAAGCTGTAAGTATCCCCGAGGACATAGCACAAGCGCTAAAGCAACAAGCCGATACACCCCAAGGCAGGCGCGATACTTTGATTATGTGTTTGTTGTTAGATCATGGGTTACGTGTTGGTGAGATTGCAATACTTACGCGCGCGGCGTTTGATTTGAAAGCGGGCACGTTCACATTTTACAGACCCAAAGTTAACAAGACTCAGACTCATGAACTCACAGGGGACACACGTAAAGCCGCTATTGCATACTTCAAACGTGATGCGCCCGACGATGGTATCTTGTGGCGTAGATCCTGCAAAGGGACCGGCAAACTATCATCCCCAATGAGTCCAATATCAGCGACCCGAGCATTAACAAAGCGTGTTGAATTGTTAGGACGTCACGCGGGCATTGAAGGATTATCAGCCCATGACGCGCGGCATTATTGGGCAACGTTTGAAGCGCGAAATAATACGCCTGTTGATCGGCTGATGGATGCGGGCGGGTGGAATAGTCCCGCTATGCCATTGCGTTATATTGAATCAGCGCACATTGCAAATATGGGGACCGCAAAAGTTAAAGCCGCGTAATGTGTACGCTTACCAAAAACAAAACATACTGAGTATATTTTTTTAAGCTTAAAGAATTACCGAAGTGTGCAAATATGCAGGACAATGTAGACCGCTTACCCAGTCCTTTTTCATCGTAAATATGACGGCTTTTATAGAATAACCGCAGCCCGGCTAGCGCGCTTGCATGGGGTGCAAGAGGTCGGAGGTTCAAATCCTCTCGCCCCGACTAACTAGACCTGACAGGTTTTTGAAACCTGTCAGGTCTTTTTTGAACACAATGATCGAAACCACTCCCATTTCTCCTTTCAATCGCAAAGCAATCGTTGGTTTTATCGTCGCGCTGATTGCTTTTCTGGCATTATGTACGGGAATATTGCCGCTGCCATTTACAGTTTTGCTGTGTTACCCGCCGGGGATTATTTTAGGAATTACTTCACTTGTTTTAGGGATACAAGCCCAGCGTGAGATTCGTCAAAGCAACGAAAGCGGACGATTTCTGGCTCTGATCGCTGTGTGGGCTGGAGGCATCACCATCATCGCCACACTTTGTATGATCGCTGTTGGCGTTTTACTGTACCCGTATGTTTCCGAATTTATCCAGCAAGCTTGGCAACAGATTAATTCACGCTGAGCGGAGTGAGGACAGTAATATCGTCCGAGCGCAGTCGAAGCGTATGTTATCTGCAACCTGTCCTTCGACTACGAACTCACCTGCACTTGTCCCGTAGGGACGGTGCAAGTGTCGCAACAATCGCTCAGTTCTCCGCTCAGGACGAGAGAATACTCACTTGCCATCCCATCCTCATTCGATTATCCTTGCGCGTGGGAGTGGTTAGGTCCCGGTGGGCTTCCTGGTCTTCAAAACCTGTGGTGGGTCGCGTTGCGAGCCGCGGTGGGTTCGACTCCCATCCACTCTCGCCTAATTCTTAGCAAGCAGGTGACAGTCACTTTTAAAGTGACTGTCACCTCTATAAAGGTATGCCATGTCCAGTCCCGAAATTGAATTTCTTAACAGCCAGGTATCAAAGGTCTTTCGCATTGAAGATGTCACTCTGGGGAATCCGCGGGAATGGGTCGCGCGTTATCGTGGATATTTTTTGAACGAAGATACTGCCGCTGCCTATGACCAGCTGGCAGACGCCGTGCGGGAGTACAATCTCATTCCGTTGTTCAGAAAAGACGATGATGATAAGCAGATCATTTTTCTCGCTCCACCCCCTGCGCTTCCCAAAATTTCAACAAGAGTAACTGTCAATATCGCTCTACTTATTCTCACGATCTTAAGCATGATGTTGACGGGAGCTGAAGTGCCAGCGAATGGCTCGGGCTCATTTTTGGATGCGTTTCGCTATATTTTAACGGGCTGGCCCTTTGCATTAAGCATGATAGGAATCTTGTTTGCTCATGAAATGGGACATTACATTGCCTGTCGTTATTACAAAGTTCCTGCGACCTTGCCCTTCTTTATCCCTGCACCTATCATAAGTCCATTTGGAACATTGGGAGCGTTCATCGCAATGCGCGGTGTCCCGAAGAATAAGCGCATCCTTTTTGATGTGGGGGTTGCGGGTCCGCTGGCAGGATTGGTGATTGCAATTCCAGTTTTGATCTATGGCTTATCGATTTCGAAATTGGGTCCCATTGTCGCCTCGGCTGCGGGTGCTTCGGGTGTCCTCGAAGGGAATTCCTTGTTTTATCTGTTTTCCAAATATTTGGTGTTTGGAAAACTTCTTCCCGAGCCTGTGAGTATGAATGGACTTTCACCGTTGCTTTATTGGTTGCAGTATTTCTTTACGGGTCACCCCATCCCATTAGGTGGCTTGGATGTGCAACTCAATCCGGTGGCATGGGCAGGTTGGGGTGGATTATTAGTTACCACACTGAATCTGATGCCGCTTGGTACGCTAGATGGTGGGCATGTGGCTTATGGTCTATTTGGCGAAAAGGCACGTAAACTATTTCCTTTCATGATTGGTCTACTAATTGCTTTTAGTATTCTGCCTGTTCTGCTTACCTTGTCAATGACCGCTTTCAACTTTAATTGGTTGTTGTGGGGCATGATCCTGTTCTGGTTGGGCAACGTCCGCACCCAACCGCTGGACGATATTACACCGCTTGACCCTGCGCGTCGCGCGCTGGGCATTTTCATTTTGATCGTCTTTGTTTTGTTGTTCACTCCAATCCCCCTGGTGGCTTATTAATAATGTCTGTGTCCCGAAAATTTTTTAGCTGTTTGTTTGTATTCATTCTTCTGCTTTCGGCTTGCACTCCCTCAACTTCGGTCACGGGTACGCCGCGCCCGGATGAGACGGAAGCGGCGTCAGTGAAGAACACGCCCACTCCCGCAGTGAGCAGATTGGATGTTGAGAAAGAGGCGTTGCGCGGAGTCCAGGTTAAGGTTTGGCATCCGTGGTTTGGGGCGCAGGCGAATCTTTTTGAGTTGCAAGTCGCGCAATTCAATAAAGAGAATGAGTGGGGGATCGTCGTCAGTGCGGAGGGCAAGGAAAATTATAGTGAGTTATATGCGCAGACCACCAATGCGCTGAAGGATGCGAGTTATCCGCATGTTGTTGTTGCGCTCCCTGAGCATGCGTTGAGTTGGGATGATAAAGTCGTGGACTTGAATGCGTATTTGCATGACCCAGAATATGGCATGAGCGCGCTCGAGGTCTCGGATTTTGCGAACGCGATCTGGCTGCAGGATGAAGTAGATGGAAAACGATTCGGCGTGCCTGCGCAACGGACAGCCCGCTTCATTTTCTACAACCAAAGCTGGGCGCGTGAACTGGGATTTTCTGCTCCACCGAAAACTTCTGCCGAGTTCGAACAACAAGCTTGCGCGGCGCATACTGCGTTGAGTAAAGATACCGATACGGGTAATGATGCGCTCGGCGGCTGGTTGATCGATATTGATGCGATGACTGCGCTTTCGTGGATGCTGGCATTCGATGGCGGCGTGCAGGAAGAAGATGGTTATCGTTTTCTCGCGCCGGGTAATGTCGCCGCGTTCAAGTATTTGAAGGTTCTCCAACAAAAAGGTTGCGTCTGGGTGGCTTCACCAGATTTGCCAGTCTATGATCGTTTTGTTGCGCGGCAGGCGTTGTTTTCAACGGGAAGTTTGGAAGATGTGATCGAACAATCGCGCACCTTCTTAACTTCAGGCAGTAAAGATGAATGGACCGTTCTGAGCTTCCCCGGCGATGAACAACAAGCTCTGGTTGTGTACGGTTCTTCATTCACGATATTGGAATCCGATGATGTCAACCAACTCGCTGCATGGTTATTCTTACGCTGGATGCTTTCACCAGAAAATCAGGCGCGCTGGGTGCAAAGCACGGGATTATTCCCGTTGCGCACTTCGACGATGGATCTGCTCACCAGCTATGGAGCGGACCATCCTCAATGGGCTGAGGCGGTAACGTTACTCTCAAGCGGCAAGATCACTCCGCAATTGGCATCGTGGCGTTTGGTGCGCGTGATGTTGGGCGATGGTTTTTCCGATATGTTCGATACGATCCGTCACCCCGACTTAACCGATGGACAGGTGCCTTTGATCTTGCGGCAAATGGACGAGATCGCCACAGATTTGAACAAATGAATTTTGTGATATGCTCTTGTTGGAGGGTTTAGACCCGATAACAAGAGCATATTTTTTGTGAAGATAGGAGATAAAAATGGAATTCACTCAATTAGGTCGAACAGGTTTGAAGGTTTCGCGTTTGTGTCTGGGCACCATGAATTTCGGTCCGCAAACCACCGAAGAGGATTCATTTGCCATCATGGACAAGGCATTGGACCTCGATATCAACTTCTTCGATACTGCCAACGTCTATGGCTGGAAACTGGGGGAGGGAGTTACGGAGGGGATCGTCGGTCGCTGGTTTGCGCAAGGCGGCGGGCGGCGCGAGAAAACGGTCATTGCCACCAAAGTATTTGGTCGCATGGGAACGTGGCCCAATCAATCGCGGGTTTCCGCGTTGAGTATTCGTCAATCTGTGGAAGGTTCGCTCAAACGCATGCAAACGGATTACATTGACATGTATCAGATGCATCACATTGACCGTAACACGCCATGGGAGGAAACCTGGCAGGCGATGGAAACACTCGTGCAACAAGGCAAAGTGTTGTATGTAGGGTCTTCCAATTTTGCAGGCTGGCATCTTGCCAAAGCGCAGGAAGCCGCGAAGGCGCGTCACTTCATGGGGTTGGTGAGTGAACAGAGCCTCTATAACCTCAAAGACCGCATGGTCGAATTGGAAGTGTTGCCTGCTTGTAAAGATTATGGTCTGGGCGTGATTCCGTGGAGCCCGTTGGCAGGAGGATTGTTGGGTGGCGTACTGCAGAAGATCAAGGAAGGCCGCCGTGCCGATGAAGACACACAGAAGGATGTCAAGAAATACCGCAAACAACTGGAAGCGTGGGAAAAATTCTGCAAGCAAATGGGTGAAAAGCCCGCCGATGTAGCATTGGCTTGGCTGTTGGCGAACCCGGCTGTGACGGCACCGATCATTGGTCCGCGCACGCTGGAGCAGTTGACAGGCGCTTTACGCGCGCTCAAGATCAAATTTACCAAGGCTGAAATGAAAAAGTTGGACGAGATCTGGCCCGGTCCCGGTGGCGAAGCGCCCGAGGCGTATGCGTGGTAATTGCGTAGATATGCAGTAGAGCGAGACGCTTTGCGTATCTCGCTCTACTGAAACTATTACAAGAGGTAACTGCCATGCCCCAATCCCAATACCGCGCTCGAGAAGTTGCTGCAAAGACACATGAGGTCATTGATTATGACCATGACGAATCTTTGCCTGGCAAGCCGCTGCATATTCTAATCCCCGGTGGATTGATCGCGCTGGCGGCACTTGGCGTAATCATTCTGGTTATCTATCAAACGTGGTTTGAAAACCAATTGGCTCAAAGCACGGGGAGTGTATTGCTCATCATTCTGGCACCATTCTATGTGGGCGGCGTATTCCTGTTCAGTTATGGATATGAACTCTATAACATTCCGCGCGCGTTGCGACTGACTGCGATCATCGTCTTTTTGACGGTGGCGTCGGTGGTGATCGTGGCGGTGTTGTTACTCGTGTTGGGTGCAGGTGGAAAAGGACTCACCGGCGGTTCATCGAAGAAGAAGTCTTCGGGTGGCGGCGGGGGCAAGGCTTTGATAAGTAACGTTTCAAAGCCTTCGACGAATAGCGGCGGTGCGCGTCTACCGAATATAGGTAACGTGGTTGTGCTGGGCGGCAGTGGACGAACCCATACCCGCGAAGTGACGCGCGAGGTCGTGAAAGAAGTGGAAGTTCCGGTCGCGCCACGCTCGGTGGACTGTCCATACTGTAGCCGCTCGTATGTACCTGCGGATAATAACTATGCCTGTCCTGCCTGTGGTGCGGCGACACCGCCAGAGTTGATCGAAGAATCACAGGCACCCAAAGACCGCTCCGAGAATTGATAAGGTTGTTGTAATGAAACACATCCCGCAAGTGTCACCGAGAAAGCGTTCGTTGTCACCTGCGGGATGATTTTTTATGAGCACACCCGCTTATTCGTATCCGCGTGGCTTGTTCGCGAAGATCGCTCTTGATGTCGTTCTTTTGCGAAGCAGAAGTTTTAGAGAGGATGCAAAAGCGTGTATCGGGAATCTGCGTCCACCTCTGCGGGTTTTAGGGAGAGAAAATATCCCGCAACACGGACCCTGTGTTATCACCGTCAATCATTATCATCGCGAGGGCTTTGGCGCACAGTGGATCGCGCTGGCGATTGCTGCCTGTGTCCCTGCTGATATGCATTGGGTGATGACGAGTGAATTTACTTATACGGGGAAATGGTATGAAAACCTTGGCGCGATTGGTTCGCGTCTTCTGTTAAATCGCATTGCAACGATCTATGGTTTTACGACCATGTCCCCCATGCCGCCGCGCCCGAAAGATGTGGAGGCGCGCGCCTCGGCGGTGCGGACAGTGTTAGAGTATGTGCGACATGCCAGCAGTCCCATTTTGGGTCTTGCGCCCGAAGGACGTGACCCGGAGGGACCTGGGGGAGTTTTGGCGCGACCTGCTTCCGGCGCGGGAAGATTCGGATTGTTATTATCCAACGCGAGACTCAAGTTTGTCCCCGTTGGTGTGTATGAAGCGGATGGCATTTTCACTGTCCATTTTGGTGAGGCGTATGAATTGTATGTTTCGCGGGATCTATCAGCTGATGAAAAGGACGCACAGGCTTCGCAAATCATTATGAAAAACATCGCGCAATTGTTGCCGACGAAGCTTCGAGGAGAATTCGCGTGAAAAAACTTTCTTTGCCGAAATTGCTGGTGCTCAACGCGTATTGGGTGGGGCTTTCGTTCATGTGGAACGCGCTGCATCCGATCATTTTGCCGGCGGTGCTGCTCAACTATGTGCCCGATGCGAAAAAGAATACTTATCTTGGTTTGCTCACGTTCCTCGGGTTGGTGTTGGCGATGGTGATCCAACCGCTTTCGGGCGCGCTCTCGGATGGCTGGAAGTCGCGCTATGGGCGCAGACGTCCGATGATCGTGTTTGGCACGTTGTTCGATTTTATTTTTCTTTCTGTGTTGGCATGGGGCGGGGGATTGGTCTGGCTGTTCATCGGATACATCGGACTGCAATTGAGTTCGAACATCGCGCATGGACCGCTACAAGGACTCTTACCTGACAGCGTGCCACAAACGCAATTGGGAGTCGCATCATCATTGAAGACGTTCATGGATATGCTTTCGCTGATCATTGCTTCGCTTCTTGCGGGACGTATGCTTGATTCGGTTTCGAGAGACCCTACCAACATTATGTTGGTTGTGATCGGATTGTTGGCTGTTTCCGCGGTGATCACGATTCTTGGCGTGAAAGAAGAACCAGCACAAGAACACGAACGCACGGATTGGAAAGGCTTGCTTGGACAATTTCGAATCAACTTTCGTGAGAACACTTCCTATTGGTGGTTGATCGCGGAGCGGGCGTTATTTCTGCTCGGCATTTTCGGCGTGCAGGCATTTGCGCAATACTATTTGCAGGATGTTATCCGCGTGCCTGACCCGCCCAAACAGACCGGTGACCTGCTCGCCGCATTGACCGTTGCCCTCGTTGTGCTTGTCCTCATCGGTGGCTGGCTTACCGACAAATATGGCGCGAAGCGAGTCCTTTATGCAGCGACCTTTGTCGCAGCGATAGGGATATTTTTCATGATGTTTGCCACGGATATGCGTGGTGTAACTATTTTCGGCGCAGTATTGGGTGCGGGCATCGGACTCTTCCTCACCTCCAATTGGGCGCTGGCAAACGGACTCGCGCCGGAGGCTGAGGCAGGGAAATATCTCGGGCTCACGAATCTGGCAACGGCTGGGTCGGGTGCGTTGGCGCGGCTGGAAGGTCCCGCTTTGGATTGGTTAAATGTCGCCTATCCCGGTGCGTGGATCGGATATAAAGGTTTGTTTATCTTCGGTGCTGTGTGTATACTCTTGAGCCTGTTCATGTTGCGAAAGATTGACCTTAACCCTAATGGAGGTGTGTGATGAGACTGATTCATGGAAAAGAAATAAAAAATCAGTGTCCATCTGTGGGATCCGTGGCTAAGAATTTTCGTTAGGGGTGTGGCTGATTGTGGTAAAATGGCGTTCGCACGCGGGAGTCGCCAAGTGGTAAGGCATCAGCCTTCCAAGCTGATATTCGTGGGTTCGAATCCCATCTCCCGCTCTGATTGTCGGTGTCAGGTGTCAAGTTTTCGGGTGTCACGTGACACTTGAGCACCTGACACTTGATACTTAAACAGGGGCCCATGGCGCAGTGGTTAGCGCAGGGAACTCATAATTCCTTGGTCGCAGGTTCGAATCCTGCTGGGCCCACTTTTGATGGTTTTACTAATGCGGGATAATGTTTTATGGGGACTTCCTACCTAAAAAACCAATATGTTGAATCACATTCATATAAGATAAAAAGATTCCGTAAAATCAGTGCTCGAATTTCTTCTGGCGATCTCCCCCAAGTGGTGGAGTTCAACACTCCCCGGTCGATGGGTGCGGCCGGGGAGTGTTCGGCGTATGATGGATTCAAGGCTTGTAGAATAGTTTGAGCCAGCGCGCAACACTTTTGTATGAGATCAAATCTGTGCACAGCAAGGGCGCAACGAATTAAACAGTAGTTCATAACAATCTGCAGCTTTGGTACGTCAGTTTCGCACGCTGGAGAAGCTCAGATGAAAGGATGAAAAAATGCCATTCAATGATCGATCACGTTTGGATCCATCGCAAGTAGAGGACCGGCGCGGCCGGGGAACAGGGCGGGCAATCGCTTTGGGAGGCGGAGGGCTAGGCCTGGTCATCACGATCGTAGCCATGCTGCTAGGCGTGGACCTTACTGGCCTGACGGGCGGGCAGGAAGTACCATTATCAAATGAAAGCCCTGGCGAGGTCTATGACCTGGAGGCAGAATGCCAGACCGGGGTAGATGCCAATGAACGCCAGGATTGCCGCATCGTAGGCTTTGTCAATAGCATCCAATCTTTTTGGGGCGAAGAATTTACCCGCCTCGGAGGCGAATACACACCGGCTAATACAGTCCTTTTCACGGGGGCAACGGATGCCGCTTGTGGATACGCTGACGCCGCAATGGGCCCGTTCTACTGTCCAAGCGATCAGAAGGTCTATCTGGACCTCGACTTCTTCAACGAACTACAGACGCGCTTTGGCGCTCAAGGTGGTTCGTTCGCCGAGGCGTATGTGTTGGCACATGAGTACGGACATCACGTGCAGAACCTGCTGGGACTACTGTCGGGCAGCTCAAACGCCACGGGACCAGAGAGCGAGGCAGTCGAGACGGAACTCCAGGCTGACTGCCTGGCCGGCGTCTGGGCATTCCACGCCACCGAGACTGGTTATCTGACGCAGGTGACGGATCAGGACATCGTCCAGGCTCTGGACGCCGCCGCTTCCGTAGGTGATGACCGCATCCAGCGCGAGACACAGGGCTACGTCTCGCCCGAGTCGTGGACCCATGGATCGTCCGAGCAGCGGGAGTCGGCGCTCAAGGATGGTCTGCAGAGCGGGGATATAGACACCTGTGACTCGCCGGGCTGGACGCCATAAACATCAAATTAAACTTCGACCCGACGCGTTGAAGATGAACAGTTATAAGAGTGTAATAAATGACTAAAAAAAACTCCCTCGAAAGAGGGAGTAATTATTTATTAGATTTCTTGGGCTAATTTATCAAGTCTGGCTTTCATATCAGGTATCATCAATTCTCCATCCCTAAATACATCTGCTAACCGCTTCAATCTTTCCTTATCAAAACTCTTATAGCTTCCATCTACAATACCACCTGTTACAGTAACTATGTAATCTACGTCTCTAGCAGCATGTTCTACAATTTTTGCTTGTAGAGACGCAAGTTCATCATCATTCAAGATTTTAATACTCAAGACTTGTTTATTAGCCTTCCCCCACAATACAGAAACCTGCTTGCCTGTTTCTAGTATCACCTCTCGTCCTTTATTAGTTATGCCATTAGAGTTCATAAGTTTAATGACTAGCTGCCGCTGTAAATATAGTAAATCAAAAAGGGTATCAGCATATTCTCTAGCTTCCTGTATTCTCATATCATGGATTGCAGCATGCCTGTCATACTCTTTCTTCTCTATTTCTAGTTTCTTGTTATGAGTAGAATTCCACCTATTAAATAAGAAACCAAGTATAGCGATTAGTAAAGCTGAGGTAGCAGCAACTAGAGCCGGATAATCTTTGAAAAAGGTAGCCAAATCCATCCTAACCTTCTTCCTTATCTAAATCTTCTGGATTACCACCTAGTTTTACTAGCTTCTTTATTGTCATTTCTTTGTACTTATCGAAATTATAGGCATTGATGGTAATGCGTAGTCGATCCTGCATTAACAATATAAGATAATATGAAAGAGATACCCCTATTATCCAAGGTAAAATAAAGGTAACCTTTAACTCAGTAGTAGCCTCATAAAAATCAATAATAATGATTGAAGCAAATATTGGCACAGCGAGTATCAGTAATAGGTAGACTATTGTAAGCCCTACTAAACGGACAACAATATGTTGACTATCTTCTTTGCGCCTTTTTACCCATCTGTAATCATCTATAAGTGCTTTTATTCTCCCCTCACGTATTGAAAGAGAACCATTTTCAAAGAAATACCGAGTCCAAGGAATGCCAATATATACCAGTGTACCTAAACCTATGGGAAGAACAAAATATAACAAAGCCCAGCTAATACCATCCATTGTTTCCAGCCTTTCTTACCTAGATTTTACTATTAACATAGAAATACCCCCAATTAAGAGGTATTCTCTGTTAGATACTCTAGAATTCTTCCAAGCTGAGTAAATAACTCTTCTGCTGTATTTTTGTTCCATGAATCTAGACAGTTCTTGTTATAATTCCCACCCTATGAAATACCATATCTGGACCGAAGGCTGCCAAATGAACGTCGCCGACTCGCAACGCGTCGGTTCGTCGTTGGAGCATCTGGGCTACACCCTTACTGAAACCATTGAAGAAGCGGATGTTATTGTTTTAAACACCTGTGTCGTGCGTCAATCTGCCGAAGACAAGGCGATGGGGCGCTTAACTTCGCTTTCCCCGCTCAAGAAGAAAAATCCCAATCTCGTCATCAATTTGATGGGCTGTATGGTCGGCGTGCGCGGCGCGGAGAAACTGCGCGAGAAACTTCCGTATGTGGATGTGTTCTCGCCGCCCTCCGATCCGGGTCCGCTGATCTCGCATCTCACGCAGGGCGAAATTCATTCCATCGAAGATTCTGAAACCACGCGTCGCTTCCTCATGATGGACGATGAACTCATCCTGCCGGTTGCCGAGCAGAACAAACTCATCAGCGCGCATGTGCCGATCGTGTACGGTTGTTCGCATGCCTGCACGTTCTGCATCATCCCGTCCAAGCGCGGCGGCGAGCGTTCCCGTCCCGTTGGCGATGTGGTGGCGGAGATCCGCTCGTTGGCGAGGCAGGGCGTGAAGGAAGTGACGCTCCTGGGTCAGATCGTGGATCGCTACGGCAAGGATATTCCTGATGGTCCCAATCTCGCCGCGCTCCTCCGCATCATCCATGAAGTTGAAGGCATTGAGCGCATTCGCTTTTTAACTTCGCATCCCAATTACTTCACCGAAGAACTTATGGATACCATCGCGGCGCTTCCCAAGGTCATGCCGCATATCGAAGTCCCCATTCAGGCGGGCGATGACGAAGTGCTCCTCAACATGAAGCGCGGCTACACCCAGCAGGATTATCGCGACCTCATCGCCAAGATCCGCAGCAAAATTCCGGATTGTTCCATCGCGACAGATATCATTGTCGGATTCCCCGGTGAGACCGAAGCACAATTTATGGAGACGTACCGCGTCCTTTCCGACCTTCGGCTTGATGTGGCTCATCTGGCGCGTTATTCCTCCCGTGAAGGGACCGTCGCCACTCGCCGCATGGACGATAACGTCCCCGAAGAAGAAAAGATGCGCCGCCTGCATCTGCTTGATGACATGCAGGAACAGATTGTCGGCGAGATCAACAAGAAATATCTCGGCGAAACCGTCGAGGTCTTGTTCGAAGAAAAAGTCAAAGGACGTTGGCGCGGCAGAACCCCCACCAATAAACTTGTCTTTGTCGAATCAGAAGATGATTTGAAAGGCAAGATCATCCCGGTCACTGTCACGTGGACGGGACCATGGTCCATGCAGGCAAATCTGTTGAAACAACCTGAATTGATCGTTTTGTAAAGCAAGATTAATCTTGCTGTACGTTTTTGAGGGAATATGAATCAAATCCGTCCGATTGCGCTGTGTGTGTTTCAAAATAAAAATCGTATTCTGGTCTTTGAAGGCTACGATACGGTCAAAGATGAAACCTTCTATCGTTCACTTGGAGGTGGCATTGAGTTCGGCGAAAAAGCTGAAGATACGGTTCGGCGCGAGTTGATGGAAGAAATCAATGTGGAGGTGGGGGAGGTCCGTTATCTCGGCACATTGGAAAATATTTTCACCTTTAACGGGAATTCCTATCACGAGATCGTGATGATCCATGATGGGGCGTTGGTCGACTCTGGGCTGTATGAGCAGGCTGTGATCGTAGGTGAAGAAGCGAACGGTGAAGTCATCCGCGCCGTGTGGATGAGTCTCGATGAATTCGGCGAAGGCAAATCCATTTTATATCCAACCGGTTTGTTGGAGATGCTTGTAGGTAAACAAGCGAAATTCGATCGATGAATAAAGGAAAACTCCTTTCTAGTTTATTCATCTTGAGCTTTGTAAGTGCTGCCTATTCTTATCATCCAGCCTTGCTCAGCGATGCTAAAGCACTGATTCTTTATGATGCGGCTTCAGGAGATATTCCCAGCACATCGGTAATGAGCTTCACAGATTTTCCGCCAGGCGTTGCTTTGCCAACTTTCTCAGAGGGTGCAACCGTTATAGACACAACGGTTGCTGGAACCGATACGTACGCCGGATGGATAGCAGGTGAAGTGACGACACCCGGTTTTCCTATTCTGGATCGGACAGTGGGTATCCGGGTGAATTTCACCGTACAAGTGGATAGTGAAGCGCATACCAATAATGACCGTGCGGGCTTCAGCGTAATCATCCTTGACAAAGCTGCGCAAGGGATCGAACTATCTTTTTGGGAGAATGAGATCTGGGTAAAAAGTGACGATGGTACAGGGGGCTTATTCAAACACGGCGAGGGAATTGCTTTTGGAACCAGCGCTTTGACAGATTATCAAGTGCTATTTATGGGGGACACGTACACATTGACCGCCAATGCAGAGCCGCTTCTTACCGGTCCCTTACGCGATTACAGCGCATTCGCTGGTTTCCCTGATCCGTATGAAACGCCGAATTTTCTCTTTTTGGGAGATAACACTACTTCTGCCCAGGCGCGTGTACGGTTGCGTTTTGTTTCTGTAACTGGTACAGAGCCTGTAGTGCCCACAAGCACCGGTGCAAATTCCCTGCCGACGGCTTCGTCTACACCTCAGCCACAACCCAGTGCGACACCAAATCCAGCTCTGCCTTCGCCCAAACCTGTTTTTGAATTATGTCCATCTGGCTGGCTTGTTGGAGTCGTGGTGATCGCCGGTACCATGCTGACCAGGAAGATCAGGCGCCACCGTACGGATCGTTTTTGATGAGAGAGAAGAAGTAATGAATAAGTTCAGGCTGTGATTCTGACATTTATCTATTGGGTTATGGAATGTGAACAACTATAATCCTCATTGGAAAAGAGGCGAAACTATGACCACTGAAACATCGAAACCACGATCATTGATCATCACCGCCTGGGTATTTTTATTGCTGACTTCAGGCTTGCCGCGTATTATTTTGCAGGAGGTCTTCAAATATCAGGTTTCAGCTGATCTGGGAGCTGAAATGGCGTTGGGGGTTGTCCTGCTTGGTATAGCTTTGACATTTATTTGGGGCGCGGTGCGTTCTCTGCGGCCATTCTTTATTTTGTTCATGGTACTAGTGGCTGTTGAGTGGTTTGTTTTTACAAAGATCGATCAGTTGGCGTTTTACCAATCATGGTTAAATAACCCATCGTTCAACGTTTCCATGCTGGCTGATCAATCCCTGCGGTTGATGGTGACCCTTGTCATCATTGCGGCATTGTTCGTGTTGAAGAAAACCAGAAGCGCATTCTTCCTTGTCAAAGGAGATACAAACGCACTTACTGAATCGGTCAAATGGATGGGCATCAAACCAGGCGAACGTTGGAAGCAAGTAGGGCGTAACTTCTCTGTTATTCTCAGTCTCGGCACATTGACCTTTCTGATTCTCGCGGGTCGCCCGCCATTGGATATTGCCCTGCGCGCTTTGCCTTTTCTCCCGGCTATTTTGCTCGCCGCGATGTTGAATGCCTTCAACGAAGAGATGACCTATAAAGCTTCGTTCTTATCAGTACTGGAAGATGTGGTGGGGAGGCAACATGCGCTGTGGTTGATGGCGGCATATTTCGGGATCGGTCATTTTTATGGCATCCCCTATGGTGTGATCGGTGTCTTGATGGCTGGCTTTCTCGGCTGGTTCCTGGGCAAATCTATGCTTGAAACGCGCGGACTGGGGTGGGCGTGGTTCATCCACTTTTGGCAGGATGTGTTGATCTTCGCTTTTCTGGCAATTGGTTCGATCACACCGGGCGGTGGTTAAAAACAACAATTATTAGGAGCATTAATATGCAGATATCATCCGACGATGCCAGGTTATTTTTCAAGTTGATGCCCACTTTGCAGATATTTGCTAATTCGCATTTGCAGGTAATCAAAAACCTCAGAGATGTGGAGCAATATCAACGAATCTCGAACGAACAAAGGATCAATTTACGGAACGCTTTTTATAAAAAACCCGAAATTATAGATGAATTTGTTTTAGAGAATCCTTTTGGTTTTTCATCTGAAGAACTTGCGATCGTCTCCAATTGGAAAAACTTTGTTGCAGGTGATTTTTTTATTCAAAGCCTAACAAAGAAATTTGCTATATTTATTGGCGATAACAAGGTATACGGTGTTCTAGCGCTTGTAGAACCATTTCAATTTGTTTTAGGCGGTATGCCTCTACCAACTTATCTGAAAACAGTTCTTTTGCCATTCAAAGGCAAAATTATCTACGATGGATTAATTGAGGGATATAACCTGTTCATGGGTTCTGGAATATCAGCCTCTTTGCGTAATACATATCAAGCAGCCAAGCAACAAGGCAAAATTATTGAAAGCCTTGACCCAGATTGGAAACCGTCTGAGCCGAAGATTCATGTTCAAAAGGATTGGAAACCGCTTCTCGACGAATTGATTGCAAAGGCATCCAAACTGCGCGCGAGCGGAGCCGACGCGACTGTCCTCAGCCCTGCGTTTAGCCTTGTGCGCGCCAGCCTTGAATTTGCCCGGATTGCGGTTGAAAAGTCTGGTGATCTGGATGCGCTCGATAAGCCATTTGGAAAAGTAGAGCGGGCGGTTGAAAAAGTACAAGAAAACATGTTTTACTCTGATTTCGAATTCTAAATACAAGAGAGACTCGCTCATACGTGGCGAGTCTCTCTTGTATAGCGATGCGGGGAAGAATTATTTTTTGGCAGGGAACCAGCGCTTTGCATCGCGCCCATTTCTGAGGAACATAAATCCCGTCACAGCGATGCCGATCAAATAGATATATTCCGCAATATTGACAAAGCTATAGGCAACGGTATCCACATCAATACCAGCATCGGCGATCTCGCCAATGAGTCTGCCATCCAGGTCTTTCTGCCATAACGTCAGGAGCCCCATGCAAATAACGCCGAAGAAAATCTGCCATAAACTGGAGAACAGCCCTTTTCTGCTGGATAACCCGCTCACCATGATATAGGCGAGCCCAGCAAACAAAACCATATTCACCACGAGTTCGATCATTTCATTGGGCAGGAGGGAGATTGGAGGGGTTATCAAATAGTTTAAGGATGAACCAATGTTGACCACGGTTAGGAAAATGATGAAGTAGTAAAGGGTGGTAATCAAGGGCGAATACACGGTCTGGGAACTAACGGGCCGCATTCCCAGCGCTTTGAGTAACTCCTTGGGGTTGGGCAGTAATTGCGCGATCGTATCCAACCCGCGCACGCCGGGGCGGAAATCGATCCATTGGATCTTGGATAAGGTTTTCGAGATGTTGTTATTGGTTTGAATCAGAATTGGGAAGAGCATTTGTTTTTCGGGTACGGCTTCGGTATCTGATTTGAAGCGGGAAATTAAAGCGAACACGGCCTGCGCTTCCTGAAGCGTAGCCACTTGAGGGTGTCCATACTTTTTCAGTGTTGCGATCAATTCGTCGGCGATATAGTGATCTTGAACAGCATAATCCACATAAAAAGGAATGGGCGTCGGAGTTGAAATCCCGGCATCATGCGGGTTAATGTATTTCGGGATGATGGCTTCTGGTCTGCCCCATCTTTGCATGGCTGAGGAACGCAGCATGAATAGCAGAAGCAATCCAAACACGAGCCCCGCCCAGACCACATCACGCAGGAGCGGGTCTTCGTAGACGATCTCTGAAAGCAGAGATGCAATTGGCAGTGCCAGCAAGGCAGTTTGCATATGCGTGAAATTAAAATTGCGTTTGTATATCTTGTAAGGGAGCGGAACTAAAATCCACGGGATGAACAAGGTCCAATATTCAAAAAGGGATAGCAGTGACACGATTGCGCTCACTGCGATGGCTGCCCACACGATCCACGGGGCTTTGAAGCCGGTCTCTGGCACAGGGTGTTCCTCCTGAATCGGCTGTTTCAACTGGGAGAATAATTCATCCAGACCAGCCTGATAACTACTGCGAAAATCCACCCACTCATATATTTCCAATTCCTTCGGTAAATCCACGGCTTCAAAGATCAGCAGAATGACGCGTTTTTTCGTTTCCAAAAAATGACGCCATTCCAAAGCTACATATTCCGAGGCTAACGCGGCTTTGGAAACAACCAACAGCACGGTATCGGCATCTTTTAGTCCCTTCTCAATTTGCACATTCCAGGGAGAACCGGGGATCAAGGCACGATAATCCAACCAGACGTTGTAATGTTCGCCCTCCAATTTTCGAACCAGATCGTCTACAAAACCCAGTTCGCGGCGGGAATAGCTCATAAAGATGTTTTTGGTCACGTTTGTGTCTCCTCGGTATAGGGTGAAAGCATGGTTAATAGAAAACGAAACCCTTGCCAGTGGGTTTCGTTTCGCTTTTAACCGATACTGTCTCTAACTCTGATGGATTAAAACACAAAGTATCTGGCAGTTGCCATGAAGATCATGGCAAGGATCATGCTGAATACGTGGATGGGGGATACGGTCTTAATTCGTTTTTGAAGCACTTGAATTTGTGCGAGTTGTTCCTCAGTGGGTTTGCCTTTGATCTGCGCGCCGAGCTCTCCGAGTTTGGCATTGCTGCCTCCAAAGATCGCGCCGAATACAAAGGCGATAAAACCGAAGCCAGCACCGATGCCAAAGCCTATGCCTGCGCCCGATATCATCCAGGCTGATGAAAATCTATTCGAGTCGATCCAGTATAGCCAGCTGCCTGCCAGCACAGTGGCTAAAGCTGCACCCGTCATGAATTTGTGCATACGCACAACGTTCATTAGGTGTTGCGCGAATTTCTGCCCGGTTTCCCCTGTGGCGTTGATCGTGCGGCCAATAAAGAATTCCATGATCAAGGCGCCGCCGCCCCAAACGATCGCAGCAAGAATGTGAACGAGACGTAGTACCAGCATCAGAATATCCATCAAAGCTCCTTTGGTTAACAATAATTTGGGTAACAAAAAACGAAACCCGTGTCAGCGAGCTTCGTTTCGGTTTGCCACATAGGGCTTCAAAGCGGGTTATTTCACCAAATTTCGCAACACCGTATGGAGAATGCCGCCGTTGCGGTAATAGTTCACTTCCACATCCGTGTTCAGCAACGCAGTGGCTTTGAACTCGATGACGGAGCCATCCGCTTTTTTGGCTTTCACGGTGAGGACCTGCTTGGGCTGAACAGTGGTCACGCCTTCAATGTCGTACACTTCATCACCCTTCAAGCCCAGCGACTCGGCATTTTGACCCTCGATGAATTTCAGAGGCAGAATACCCATGCCGACCAGGTTCGAGCGGTGGATGCGTTCAAACGATTCAGCGATCACTGCTTTCACGCCTTGCAGTAATGGACCTTTCGCCGCCCAGTCACGGCTGGAGCCTGTTCCATATTCCTTGCCAGCCAGGATGATCGCGGGCGCACCTTCGCTCTGATATTTCATCGCCGCGTCGTAAAAGGACATTACTTCGCCAGTGTTGTGATACTTTGTCCAATTGCCTTCCTTCGGGGCGACAAGCAAATTCTTGATGCGGATGTTCGCAAATGTGCCGCGCGCCATCACCAGATCATTACCGCGCCGCGCACCGTACGAGTTGAAATATTGCGGAGCTACATCACGTTCCTGTAGATATTTTCCAGCGGGGCTGTCCGCGGCGATATTGCCAGCCGGGGAGATATGGTCGGTGGTGATCGAGTCGCCGAACAAGCCCAACACACGCGCCGAGTGAATATCTTTCACCGAGCCAACTTCCATCGATAGTTCCTGGAAGTACGGCGGATGATGAATGTAGGTTGAACTTTCATCCCACTCATACAGATCACCGCCAGTCACTTTAATTTCTTTCCACATGTCCGAGCCGCCAAACACATCCGCGTATTTGTCCTTGAACATTTCAGCCCGTACGCTGGATGAAGTCACTTCGTTGATTTCCTGTTGGGTGGGCCACAAATCTTTGAGATAAACGGGCTGACCATCGGAGCCTGTGCCGAGGGGTTCCTTGTCGAGGTCGATATCTACAGTGCCAGCCAACGCATATGCGACGACCAGCGGCGGACTAGCGAGGAAATTTGCCTTGACCAATGGATGGACGCGGCCCTCGAAATTTCGATTGCCCGAGAGCACCGCTGCCGCCACCAGATCGGAACCAGTTACTGCTTTGGCGACTTCACCTGGGAGCGGCCCCGAATTTCCGATGCAGGTCGTGCAACCATACGCAATGACGTTGAATCCAAGTTGCGCGAGCGGATCGATCAAACCAGCTTGCTTGAGGTAGTCGGTCACCACGCGTGAACCAGGCGCAAGGGAGGTCTTGACGTATGGTTTGACCGTAAGTCCCTTTTCAACGGCTTTCTTCGCGACAAGTCCTGCCGCGATCATCACAGACGGATTGCTCGTGTTGGTGCAGGAGGTAATCGCAGCGATCACGACCGCGCCATGTTTCATCTTTTGCGAGCCGCCATTGGTACCGAAAGTAACTTCCGTATCTAATGATTCGGGTTTAAGTTCGAAGCCGCGTTCCTTTACGGGGGCGCTCAATGCCTTTTTGAATGTCTCTTTGAGTTCAGACATGGGCACACGATCTTGCGGACGTTTGGGTCCAGCCAATGATGGCACAACAGAATTGAGGTCAAGTTCGAGCGTATCGGTATATTCAGGCTCAGGCATACCCACTTCATGGAAGAGTCCCTGCGCGCGCATGTAGGCTTCAGTGAGGGCAACGGTCTCTTCAGAGCGACCAGTTAACCGCATGTAGCGAAGCGTTTCGGCATCCACCGGGAAGTAGCCAATGGTCGCGCCATATTCAGGTGCCATGTTCCCAATCGTGGCGCGGTCGGTGAGGCTCATTGCCTCAAGTCCTGAACCATAGAACTCAACGAATTTATCCACCACGCCTTTTTTGCGTAGCATTTGGGTGACGGTAAGCACAAGGTCAGTGGCGGTCACGCCATCATTGAGCTTGCCATAGAGTTTGAAGCCAATGACATCGGGCAGAAGCATATCCATGGGCTGACCCAGCATCACGGCTTCGGTTTCGATGCCGCCCACACCCCAGCCAACCACGCCAAGACCATTGATCATGGTGGAATGTGAGTCCGCTCCAACCATAGTGTCGGGGAAGGCAAGCACATCGTCGCCATCCTGCTTTGTCATAACAACATCTGCAAGATATTCGAGATTGACCTGATGCACGATACCGGTCATCGGTGGAACGACGCGGAAATTCTTGAAGGCTTGCTGACCCCACTTGAGAAACTCGTATCGTTCACGGTTGCGCAGGAACTCCATTTCGGTGTTGCGGTTGAGCGCATCGGCTGTGGCGAAAAAATCCACCTGCACGGAATGGTCAACGACCAGATCAACCGGTACAAGCGGATTGATCTTTTTCGGGTTGCCGCCGAGACGCGCCACTGCCGCACGCATGGCGGCAAGATCAACAATTGAGGGAACACCGGTGAAATCCTGTAACAGAACGCGTGCCGGGAGGAAGGGGATACCAGGGCGATTGCCTTTGGCGGTCCAGGCGGCGATGTTCTTCACATCGTTTTGGGTGATCTCTTTGTCGTTGCATTGACGGAGAGCCGCCTCGAGCACGATGCGGATCGAAAACGGAAGCCGCTTGAGCTGAGTCAGACCCGCTTTTTCGAGCGCGTCCAAACGGTAGATGACGTAATCCTTATTCCCAACCTTTAATACGTCGCGTGAATTAAATAGATCTTTCATGTGGAACTCCTTTGGTGTGTGAAATTTCGTAATGCCGAATTAATTCGACACTACACTCACACCACAGACTTGCGAAGAACATAAAGGAGCGCCTTTGCTATCCTTGCCGGTGTGGTGCAATTTACATTTTCAAGTCTTTCATAATTTGCTGCACTAATTGCTCTTTTTCGTTTTCGGGTAGAAAGGCGGCTTGTGCCGCAGCGACAATGCGTTTCTTCAAAGCATTTTGTTGCATGTGTAATTCTTCGCAGGCGGTGTAATATTCGTGACTCAAAGTGATGCGTGAGATGCTGGGATCGTCGGTGTTGATGGTTACATTCAAGCCGGCATCCATCAACTTCATCAGGGGGTGCGCCTCAAGGGAAGCCACCACCCCAGATTGATAATTGCTGGTGATGCATACTTCGAAGGCGGTCTGTCGTTCGCAAGCCAGGGCGGTAATGTTTTTATCTTCCAGCACCCGTACGCCATGCCCTATTCTTTCAGTGCCAAGTTCTTCAATGGCTTCCCTGACATATTCAGCCGGTCCCCATTCACCGGCATGGATGGTCATATGTAAACCGGATTGTTTCGCTTCCTTGAAGATTCCCGCAAATGGGGCGGCGGGATATTCCGCTTCGCTGCCTGCCAGGTCAAGCGCGACGATCATCCCGTCATTAATATGTTCCGCCGCAAGCCAGGCAACCTGTTCGGCAAGATCGGTACTTTCATGACGGTTTACGGACGCGATTAGTTTGACGATAATGTTGTTTTTTTGCGCAGTTTCCTTGGTGCTTGCGATTACCCAATCCATTACATCGTGGAGGGGGAAACGCTCGGCGCGACTTAATGCCACCGGTGTAAAGCGCAACTCCATATATTTCACATTGTCTTTTGCCGCGTCTTCAATCGCTTCACGCGTAACGCGGTGAATTACTTCAGGCGAACGGTAGAACATGCGCAGGGTATTGAATTTGGAAAGAAAATTCTGGAAGGTGAATTTATCCTCCTCCTGTACCTGCACCAGCGTGCTCAACCGTATCACATCTTCAGGGATCTCGATGCCATGCTTGCGTGCTATGTCCACCATGGTGTCCAAACGCAACGAGCCCTCCAAATGGCGGTGTAATTCCACCTTTGGGAGGGCACGATAAGTGTTGAGCGAAGCGGTGACTCGATCGGTTGTCATACTTCTAAATGTTAGTGTCGCCTGCGTTTCTTCTTTTTATCGTTATCATCCGAGGCAATGCTCTGTTTTACTTCAGGCGCATCGCTGGTTTCCACGGGAGTGATCTCCACGGACCTGCGTTGGGCTGCAAATGCCCGGCTAACGATCAGCCCGCGAATGTCATCCATCAATTGCGCGAACATCTCGGATGCTCTTGTCTTGTATTGTACCAGCGGGTCTCGTTGTGCGTAAGCCTCCAAACCTATCGAAACTCTTAGGGCTTCGATGCGCGTGAGATACTCCACCCATAATTCGGATGTAGCACCCAGCAACAGTTGACGGCGAACTTCATTCAAAATATATGTTCCAATCGCCGCGATCAAAGCTGCGCGTTCAGACTCACTCAGGCTTGCCACGGTTTCATTGAGCTTTTCTCCCCCAAAAGCCATTTTCGCCGCCGGACCAAAATCTGCCAAACGCGTGGCATTCGCCGAGAGTCGGTTGAATTCACTTTGACCGATGGCAGAGCGCAAAGCTTCATCTGCTTTTTCGAGATGTTCCAATACGTCTTCGGTGAGTTGGTCGGCATCGTAGTTATCCAATAGTTGTGCGATGAGGAAAATATAGCCAAACCGATTGAAGACCTGTTTGACCTGGCGATGGGTCCTTTGATCGAAGACGGTGCGTGCGCCCTGGGAGAGCGACAGTAATAATTGGAATTTGGTGGTGTCGTTCAACTCTGATGGCATCAAGCTGTCGATGTCATTCGCCACCTGACCGTTCTCACCGATCAGGCGTTCGCGGCGGCGTTCCATGGCTTTGTGTGCCACATCCTGGATCTGGTCCGCCGCGTCGTCCCAGCTTTTGACTTCGAATTTATCGCCGAGCGCCTCGCCAATGCGGTTCTGAATGGATTGGATCAAGCGTGATGCGTACAGTCCAGTCAATTGACCGGTGACTAGGTTCTTGATCAATTCCTTGGATTCAACGTCATCTTCTCCAAAGGTGCGGAGTTGCTCATTGGTTAATTTCACCGGCACGCCTGTGAGCGCATTGACCTCTTCCAGCATTTTTTGCGGGCGGGGCATTTCTTCCATATCACGCAGACCGTCGAAGTAGGCGTCCACTGAATCCATGCGGGAGGCGACCTGTGCTTCAAAGGCTTCTTCAGTGCGGTCGATCATTTGCTCTATGGCGTTCAGGTGATGCGCGTTTTCCGCTTCGATGGCGCGGGAAATAATATCCAGTGTGGATTGGCGGAAATCGTCAGATTTGGATAATTCTTTTAGCAACAGAGCCAAGCCAAAACTGGGGAAGAGGCGGTTGTCCACCATGAAGGGCGGCTGGACTTGTTCGAGCCACGCGATCAATTTCCATGGTCCCTCTTCGTCAACGAGTCCGGTTTCGACGCGTTGTTTGATCTCCACATTCAGCATTTCTTGAATGTCATCGGTCAGATCTTCTTTGACGAAGATGCGATCGCGCTGGCTATAGATCTGGGCGCGTTGTTTATTGAGTACATCGTCGTATTCGAGCAGATGTTTACGCACATCATAGTTTGCACCTTCAACCCGGTGTTGTGAACCTTCGATCATGTTGCCCACGAGCCGCACTTCGAGCGGCAGCGAATCATCCACTTTGAGACGTTCCATCATTCCGCTAACTTGCGTGCCGCCGAACAGACGCATGAGATCATCTTGCAACGAGAGGTAAAAACGCGAAGAGCCGGGGTCACCCTGACGTGCGGCACGACCACGCAACTGATTATCGATGCGGCGCGCTTCATGACGTTCGGAGCCAATGACGTGCAAACCGCCGCGTTCCTTCACGCGTTCCATGTCTTCAAAATATTGCAGGAAGAGATTGACCTCTGCGGCATAGATGCTGAAATTGGATGGGTCAACTTTCTTCAAGAGTTGGCGGCGTTCTTCGAGCGTCAGATCGAACGGATTCTCGTGACCCGCTTTGCGAAGTACGCGATGAACAGCGGCGATGACTTCTTCGGCGATCTCGCCGCCAAGTTTAATATCAACACCACGACCAGCCATATTGGTGGCAATGGTCACTGCGCCAAATGCGCCCGCACCGGCGATGATCTGTGACTCTTCCGTGTGTTTGCGCGCGTTAAGTACTTGGTGAGGGACGCCGCCTTGCAATACGGTTTTTAATCGCGCGGCATCTTCGTTGCTCAAACTCAGGATATCGAGAACGATGGGGAGGTTGGTGGCATCTTCGAGACTGATGGTTGACAGCCCGAAGGGTTGGATGAATTTACGCAGAACATCGGGCGAGATCTTCTCGACCGGTTCGTTGAATTGTGCCAACTCAGGAATGAGACGTCCATCCTCTTCGCGCTTGTTTGCCTGCATCCAAATGTGTCGGACGAGGGCAATTTGCAGTAAGCGGCGAACAGGTTCCGCCTTGAGACGCTGTGATAGTCTCTCTGAAGAATCAACCGACGTGGTTCCGATCAAAAGCGGACGTCCGAGAATGTGTTCGCGTACGATCTCTGTCACGAGAGCGCGCAATTTTGCTTCCACGGTTCTGAAGATGACATCCGGGTAATCTTTACGGCGATAGAAGAGCGGGGTCTTCTCTGTATCTTCGCGTTTGGCGAAATAGTTGTAAGTGTATCCGTCGTTGTCCTTTGCCTTGATCTCAATCAGTGGCGCCTGTTTTCCGAAGGCTTGATATTCAAGATTAGGCGGGACGGGAATCACTTCCACTTTATAAATGTTGCTGAACTCTTCCGCTTCGGTGATCGCGGTACCGGTCATGCCCGCGAGTTTTTGATACATGCGGAAATAATTCTGAATGGTGATGGTGGCGTAGGTGACATTTTCCGGCTCGACCTTTACGCCTTCTTTGGCCTCCACCGCCTGATGCAAGCCATCGCTCCATCTTCTGCCCGGCATGAGGCGACCTGTGAACTCATCAATGATGATCACTTTGCCGCCCTGCACCAAATAATCTTTATTGCGCTTGAAAAGGAATTGTGCGCGCATGGCTTGTTCGAGATAGCCGCGCAAACGCGCCTGCTCAGGTGTAACATCTTCAGGCCGATCCGGGTCCATCAAGGGCTGACCAATTAACTGTTCGGCGTGTGCCAACCCAACTTCGGTGAACGAGGCGTTGCGGTCCTTTTCATTGACTTCATAATCTTCCGGCTTGAATTGGGCTACAACTTGCGACATCTTGCCATACCATTCCAGGTTGCCCGTTGATGGTCCCGAGATGATAAGCGGCGTGCGCGCTTCATCGATCAACACATTGTCCACTTCGTCGATGACCGCAAAATGATGACCACGTTGTACGCGGTCGCTTAAGCGCATGGTCATGTTGTCGCGCAAATAATCGAAGCCGAATTCCGAGTTGGTTCCATAGGTCACATCGGCATCATATGCCAGTTTGCGATCCACCATGCGCAGATGTTGCTGGTCTTCATGCGGCGACTCACGTTCAAAGTCCACGAGGAAAGCCTTCTTGCCATTTTCGGTCACAGCTGCCATTTGCAGAACGCCAATGGTCAGCCCAAGCATGTTGAAGATTGGCGCCATCCAGCGCGCATCACGGCGTGCCAAATAATCATTGACTGTGATCAGGTGAATCCCTTTGCCAAGTAATGCGTTGAGATAGATCGGCATCGTGGCGACCAGCGTCTTGCCTTCGCCGGTGCGCATTTCTGAGATCGAGCCGCGATGCAAAATGACACCGCCGATCAACTGCACATCATAAGGACGCAAGCCAATTGTCCGTTTGGACGCTTCGCGCACCGCAGCAAAAGCCTCAGGCAGGATCTCTTCCAACGCATCCTGCTCAGCTTGGAACTGTTCCTTCTCCTCCAAGCCTTCCACGTTGCCCAGGCCGGATTTAATCCGCTCGCGGAACTCATCCGTTTTGGCGCGTAAAGCTTCGTCGCTTAACGCTTCGAATTCAGGCTCGAGTGCATTGATCTCTGCGACCACTCCGCTTAATTGCTCAATGATTTTTTTGTTGGGGTCACCCCCGAAGATTTTAACGAAATTTTTCAGCATAATTTACCTTTTCGGATGAAGATTATAGCATGGGTATGTTAGCGAAATATAAATAAATGACGGGTGGGAAATAGGATAAAACATAACGGTGTCCAACCTATAGGTTGGACACCGTTATGTTCATTGGGTTATTCAATTATTACGGTTTGTTGTTATTTCCATTACCGGTGTTATTGCTAGTGCCGCCGTCATTGTTCTCATCTTTATTTTTGTCGTTATCGTTGTTCTCTTTTGTTCGTTCAGGTTTTGGTGTCAACCCATATTGATTGCCGTTATTGTCGCCTGGGCTCGGCGTGGCATTAACACTGACGTTCGTGTCGCTGCTGTTATTGCCTCCAGCAACCTCTGGCGATGGTGTGCCTGAAGTTACTGTGACAGTGCCTGATGGAGTGGTAACCGTAACTGATGGAGCCCCTGTATTTACAACAAATTCGGAATTTGATGAAGATGAATCAGTTGCTGGGGAGGCTATTTCCTGAACATTGGCTGAGCCTGTATATGTTCTCACCAGATCGGCGATTTTATCTCGATACACGTAGGCAATGGTGCCAGCTTCGATGGCAATTGCAGCGATCAGGGCGGCTTCCAATATTTTGCTGGTTATGGTTGCTGTAGCTCCCCCAGCGCCGCTGCCACCATGGGTGGCGTTTTTAATCCCTGCGCCTATACCAATCCCCAGACCGGCATTCGCAATTTGCCGTAGATAGGTCTGGCGGCGGGCAGCGAGGATGTCGGATGGATAGGTTCCATTCGAATTTTTTAGTTTCGATAGTAGATCGATAACCTTTTTGTCTTCCGGATTTAGTTCCATATCAATCATCTTCCATTTGAAGCCCGAGGGCTTTGCGTAACTTCGCAATGCCGCGATTCTGGATCACCTTGATATTGTTAACATCCTTGCCAACAATTTCTGCAGTTTCCTTGAGACTGAAGTCTTCCAGGAAGCGTAAGATGATCACGTGGCGCTGGTCTTCTGTCAATTCCGAATTCATGGCAGTGACGAGACCTTCCATCAGAACCCGTTCTTCGATCTGCGTCTGCGTTGGAATGGCAGACTGACCTTTTCCGGTCATGTTGACAGCAATTTCCAGGGGGGCGGTATGCTGGTTATATCTGGAGCGGTCAACTACAAGATGATAAGCTGTTTGGTAGAGGTATGAACGCAGGTTTGTGCGTGGACCTCGACCTTGGGCGAATTGTTCCAAAAGCTGTGCGAATACATCTCCAACAATATTGTCTGCCACAATTGGGTCATGACAAAGGCGTAACGTATATTTGTATATGGCGGGCGCAAATTCATCGAAGATCGCAGTCAGCGCTTCTTCGTCCAGTTTTTGTGCGGCTTTGAGCAGTGCGACGCCATCTTTGATCATGGAAGGTCGCTCTTACTTTCTTGCGCTATATACAAGACGCTGAAAAAGACATAAAAGTTACGTGGAATCATGGTGAGGCATCCGTGGTTTCGATATTATAACCTTTTTAGCGCCTGTTCTTCGGCGTTGACAGAAATAGAATGAACCTGCCCTATTTCTGCATGCTTTGTGTACACCAATTGCTATGCCGCAAAGTAAATTTCAGATTTGCTTAAGGATATCGTAATAGTATGTTTGTAACAATCGTTCCTTACGGGGAGTCTATCCCATATAAGTTATTGATATAATTTCAGAGAGGAGATTACCATGTTTTCATCATTTGAAGGGGCTGACCGACGCAAGGAAGAAGATCGCATTCGCAAAGAGGGACGTCTCCCGCCCGGGCAGGCGCTCACTTTTAAGTTTCCTGTTCTCCATTATGGGCCTGTCCCACACTTTAACCCTGCCACCTGGGATTTTCGGGTTTGGGGCGAAGTGGACGAAGAAAAGCGCTGGATGTGGGATGAGTTCAATAAATTACCACGTGCGAAGATCCAAATGGACATTCACTGTGTAACACGCTGGAGCAAGTTTGATACCTTGTGGGAAGGTGTCTCCGTCAAGGCGATGGTGGATAGTGGATTGATCAAGATCAACCCGCGTGCCACACACGTAATGCAACATGCCGAATATGGATTTACGGTCAATCTCCCGTTGGAAGTTGTTTTGCAGGAAAATTTTTTACTCGCCACGCATTTTGATGGCGAACCGATCACGCCTGACCACGGGTATCCATTACGTGGCACCGTAGGGTTCATTCCCGGACAGGAAGATCTGGAAACGCCGTATCTATGGAAAGGTGCGAAATGGCTGCGTTCACTTGAATTTATGGCGGGTGACCGTCGCGGATTCTGGGAACAGGCTGGCTATCACAATCGCGCAGATGTATGGAAGGAAGAAAGATTTGGATAAAAAAAGGGTCGAGAGAAAATCTCGACCTTTTTTTATTTTTATTTGGGGCGAGCGCCTAATGTCAAAGTTATATCTTGTGATTGCCCGTCACGTATGACCGTAAGTGTCACCGTATCTCCCGGTGATTTGTTCGTGACAAGATAACTGATCAACTCATCGAACGTGCGGACGGATTTTCCATCGATCGCTGTAACGAGATCTCCGCCAGCCAATACTGATTCGATGCGGGTGGGTTTATCCCCGGCGATGATGCCGGCCTGTTCAGCTGGACCACCTTCGGCAACCTCAACAACATAGGCGCCATTGTAGGATTGTAAATCGAGCGCTTCAATTACATCCAGGCTCATTAATTGATCGGGGAAAAATGAAATGCCCATATATGGGTAATCGTATACGCCATCCTTGATCAGGAAGGGCGTGACGCGTTTGACAATATTTACTGAGATCGCAAAGGCAATACCTGAATTGGTAGGTTGACCATCCGCGGTGGTGCTATTGGTAGCGATGGCGCGGTTGATGCCCACCACTTCACCGTTGGTGTTGAGCAAGGGTCCGCCACTGTTACCGGGGTTGACTGCCGCATCGGTCTGGACAATATCTGCTGCGCTGAAAAAGCCGCCGCCGTCGATGCTATGCTCTGATGCTTGTGTACGTCCAAGCGCTGAGACGATGCCAACGGTCATGGTGCCGTTCAACCCAAAAGGGTTACCAATGGCGATCACGGTCTGACCGACTCGCAAATTATCTGAATTGCCCAGCATCAATGGATGAAGTTCCGTTTCAGGCGCATCGACTTTGATCACAGCAATGTCCGAGTCTTTATCCACACCGATCACGGTGCCGCGCGCTTTGAAGCCAGATGAAAAATCCACTTCCACAGTGCTGGCGCCATCTACAACATGAAAGTTGGTGATGATATGCCCCTGGGTATCATAGACAAAACCGGAACCCAGTCCATCGCCCTGGGGTGTGAAAACTTGTATGGAGACAACGCCGGGGATGACCTGTTGATATAAAGCCTCCAACGAACCATCCTGCGGGATCAGATTGACAGAATCCACTGGCAGGGGCGAGGAGGATTGGATTTGAGAAACAGGTGTCGGCTGGGAAAGTGGCGTGAGGCCTGTCATTTGACAAGCCAGTGATGCGATCAATAAAGTTGAGATAACAAGTAATGTACGTTTCATAATGTCCTTTTTAAAATTTGATGCGCGAAGCTTCATCCAATAATTCGCGCTGTTTCGCGGAAAGATATTTGGGGACCTGGACCTTTAATTTCACAAAGAGATCGCCTTTTTCCTTGGGGTTCTTGAGGTGCGGCATGCCGCGACCTGTCAGCCGAAAAACCTGATCGGGTTGCGTGCCAGCGGGAACATTGAGCGTGATCTTGCCTTCCATGGTTTCCACTTCGGCTTCGCCGCCGAGCAGCGCGGTGAAGACACTGACAGTTGCGGTGGTGTGCAAGTCATTGCTGCGCCGTTCAAACTTTTTATCTTCGGCAACACCCACGATCAAATAGAGGTCGAGACCATTCGGTCCCGCGCCCGCCACACGGACTTTTGAACCGGTACGCACACCCGCAGGAATGCGCACGATCTTTTCCTTGCCATCGGTCTGGACGCGGCGCTGAGTGCCTTTATAAGCTTCTTCCAGTGTGATCTCAAGGTCCTGTTGATAGCCTTGTGGTTGTGAGCGCGCGGAAGGTCGTGCACCGCCTGTGCCGAAAATGGACTGAAAGAAATCGGAGAAACCACCGCCACCGAACATTTCATTGAGGTCGTCTATGTTCACGCGCGTGCCGCCCGGAGCGCCGCCATATTGATCCCAATTAAAATCACCTGGATTGCCGCGCCGTTGCCATTGTGAATAATCACTGCCAAGCCGATCGTAGTGTGAGCGTTTTTTTGCATCGCTCAATACTTCATAGGCTTCGTTGATTTCCTTGAAGCGATCCTCAGATTGTTTGTTATTAGGGTTGTAATCAGGATGATATTGCTTTGCCAGTTTGCGATATGCCTTGCGGATATCGTCATCAGTGGCTTTGCGGTCCACACCCAGGATCTTGTAGTAATCTTTATAGTCCATAACTGTATTGTTATCACCGCGCATGACGCAAGTCAAGCACCCTTTTGGATATCTAACACAACTCTAATTCATTAGACGCGGATATAGCCCCGCTTCTTTCCCAGCCGATACTTGATTCTGCTTAACTGAGCTTCTTCGTGAGATATAGTTCATCCCGCTCAAACCCGCGCCCGAGATAATATCCCCGTGTGCCCACAGCCGAGATGACCGCCATGCGTTCGAAGCCATGCGCTTTTGCGATTCTTTCAGCTTCTTCCAGCAGACGTGTTCCCAGCCCGGCATGTTGTGCCGCGCCAGCTTTTTCTGCACCCACCGCCAGAGACTGTCCATAGACATGCACTTCACGGATCAATGCTGCGCCGTCTAAATCGGATATTCCTGTTTGTGGTGAATCTTTGCTGGGCAACGATAAGCGTATAAAGCCCGCCAGTTTATCATCTGGCGTGACGTAGGAAATAAAATGTTCCTCTGCCGAACCAGCCTGATAGACAATATCATCCATCGTCAACGCTTCGGCACTGACCGATTTGCCCTTTACCTCACGACAGCGCACACACTGACATTGTGTCCCGCGCCGTTTCATTTCATCCTGCACGTCCTGTCGCAAACTGGTGCGGCGATTTCCTTCCACCACATTCGTGGACGGAATATCGCGGATAACACGATTAACACGGCAGTATCTCGGAATGGTCGGTTTGATATCGACGATCAGGTCAATCAATTCTTGCGTGGTATATGGCTTGAACTCGCCGCGTTGCCAGTATTCATACAACTCAGCATTTGCCAGCAATTGATTCGGGTAGATTTTGATTTCATCGGGGCAGAAGTCATTCCACAAGCGCGCAAAATCTTCGCGGTCTGATTCAGGAGTCGCGCCGTGTAAGTTCGGCATCCAGTGTAGGACGATCTTGAAGCCTGCCGCGCGGAGTAGGGCAGTGGCTTTGCGGGTACATTCTACATCGTGCCCGCGTTTGTTCATGTCGAGGATACGGTCATCCAGACTTTGCGCACCCATCTGCACTTTGGTCACACCGAGATGACGCAGCCATTTGATTTCGTCGGGATTAATTTCATCTGGTCGCGTCTCGATGACCAAACCTACGTTGCGGTGATCGGTGGTTTCATTGTAAGTGTGAGCTTGATTAAGTTCGTCTGGTCCGATTTTCATTTCTTGCATGGGACCCCCTTTCATCCCCCCATTTTGCGGAGCAAAATGGGGGGATGAAAGGGGGGTATTCATCGCGTCAAAGCAACGCTTGATGAACCACTCTTGGTAATCGCGTTTATACGATGACCACGTACCGCCCAGAATCAGCAATTCGATCTTATCTGTTGGATGTCCCAGGGATTTCAACTGATTAATTCTCGACATCACCTGCGCGTACGGATCGAATTGATGTTCCACCGCGCGCATGGCACCGGGTTCATCGGGTAAATATGACTTGGGCATCCGCACATCAGTGGGGCAGAAGATACATTTGCCAGGGCACGGATACGGCTTCGTCAGAACCGTGACCGTCGTCACACCCGAAAGCGTGCGCATCGGCTTCATGCGAATCCGCTCGAGCAGGCGTGGGTCTTCGTCCAACTCGCCCGCCGCGACCATTTCATTGTAGATCGAAACCAGCATGGACTTGTTAAGATAGCCGCTCCCATCCTCAAGCGGATGGCTGCGCAGAGTCTTGGTCACATCGCGGCCGCGTCGAATTTCATCCAGCACAAAGCGTGCCAGATCTTTTTTATCAGGGGTGAGGAGATGGGTGGCTCTCCAGCGTTCGCGTTTTTCAGTGTGCATAATTATTTATAAATTGGTGGTCGAGTAGACACGAGCGTAGCGAGTGTCATATCGAGACCGCCTGTAAGCGAAATCACTTTTGTAATTGTTGGTTTCGATACGGCGGACGAACGCCGCCTACTCAACCAACGGATTACCTTATTTAGTCTCTTCCAAATTCATCTTGAAATCGTTCTTCAACTCAGCGACATCCTTGTGCTTGAACATATCCGTGTGCAAGCCGCATTCAGTTTTACCACGTCCCTGCCAGCGACCAGCGCGTTCATCATCGTTCACACCGATCGCTACCGTGCAGGGCGCGCAGCCCACGCTGCGGTAGCCTTTCTCAAGCAATGGATGCGATGGCAGATTGTTTTCTTCCATATAGCGCTTTACATCGGCCTTCGTCCAATTCAACAGCGGATTGATTTTCAGCAACCCATCTTCCTGCAATTCCAATATCTTTGCCTGGGCGCGGATGGCAGTCTGGTCACGGCGAATACCGCTGATCCATGCCAGCATGTCTTTCATGGCAGTTTGCATCGGCTGGACCTTATGAATAAAGCAACACAGGTTCGGGTCTTCAAGCGGTAATTTGCGAATGTTGTGACGGGCGTATCCATCCCAACGCGAGTCGCGATACAAGTCCAGCACGTTCAAGTGCCATTCAGAGGCGAGTTGCTCGCGAAAGATCGACGTCTCCCAAAAGTGATAGCCGGTATCGATAAAGTAGACCAACAAATTGCGGTTGATCTGCGAGACCATGTGCAGCAACGGCACGCTCTGCGTTTGAAAGGATGAACTCATCGCGATCTGGGGCCAGAAAATGTCAATTGCCCACGCGATAATTTCCTGCGGGGTCTTCGTCTCAAATTCATCCGAGAGTCTGTCGATCTCAAGCGGCGTCAGCATGGCGGCATTATACCCGTTATAGAATACCCCGGTCACAAATGGTACCTGCCACTGTTGAAAGCACCATTTGTGACCGCACTGGGTATAATCTCAGCATGGATTCAGTCACCGCCGTGCGCTTAATTGAGCTTAATAAAGACTTTTACACCCGTTTCGGTGACTCTTTCTCCGCCACGCGCCACCGGATCCAACCCGGCGTACGGCGTGTGCTCGAAATGCTGAATGGAGATGAAGACATACTGGACTTGGGATGCGGCAATGGAGAGCTCGCCCGCGTCTTGGCGCAACGTGGACATCGTGGTTCGTATCTAGGCGTGGATTTCAGCCTGCCTCTGCTCCGAGATGCGGAGTCGCAGCCTGATGTTTTTTCTGCCACTTTTCAGCAGGTTGATCTTACACAGCTTTCAGCTTTTAGTGGTCAGCTAGTAGCGCATGGCGGCTGGTCACTGATAACTGCTTTTGCTGTTTTGCATCACATCCCTTCACACGCTCTTCGTCTTAATATCTTGAATACTGTCCGCCAACTTCTCCAACCTAACGGACTCTTCATCCATTCCAACTGGCAGTTCTTGAATAGCGAAAAACTCAAAGCCAGAATCCAGCCTTGGGATGTTGCAGCAATTTCGGGGTCCGAAGTGGACGCGGGAGATTATCTCCTGGATTGGCGGAGCGGGGGAGCAGGCTTGCGATACGTGCATCATTTTGATGAAGGCGAATTACGTGAACTTGCCAAAGCAACCAGCTTTGAAATCACTGAAACTTTTTATTCCGACGGAGAAGGCGGGAATCTGGGTTTGTATCAGGTTTGGAAACCCAGCGTGTAAGAAATTCGGGGTAAGGCGAGTCTAAACATATGTTCTAAATTATTGTGTTACTCAGGATTGGAGCACAAAGTATGGCAATTGATATCTATCAACATATACAAGATGGTTTGGTTGCAAAGCGCCAAACCCTGAGCGGATTCTTTGAGACGGCTTCTGAAGCTGAGAAGGATATTTACCTGTGCGAGGATGAGACTTGTATCGACGAGCATCTGCACGTGATCGACGAATCCCTGGGCAAACTCGAAGATGGGACACTGGGAATTTGTGAGATATGTCACGGTGTGGTGGAAGCCAGCCTGCTCGAAATGGATTACACCGCCTGCGTGTGTCTGGATCACTATTCAGACAACGAACGCCGCAGGTTGGAATCTGAGCTGGAACTTTCGCAGATCGTTCAACGTGCGCTGATGCCGCATCGCGCGCCCGTGATCTCTGGCGTGGAAGTTGCGGCGTTCAGTCGCCCAGCCGAGATCATCGGCGGCGATTACTTTGACTTCTTCAAATTCAAAGATGGGACGCATGGATTGGTCATCGCCGATGTGAGCGGGCACGGTGTTTCAGCAGGCATGTTGATGAGCAGTTTGCAAACTGCTTTGCAGATGATGGCGCCCGATACTGATTCACCGGCCGAAATCCTGGAGCGGATCAATCGCTTCTATATTCATAACATCCGCTTCACCACCTTTGTGACGGTTTTTCTGGCGCGTTATGACCCAAACAGCCGCACGTTGACGTATGTCAACTCAGGACATAATCCTCCAGCTATATTTCGCAGGCATTCATCAGAGATCGATTGGTTGACACGCACTGCGCCTGCGATTGGTTTGGCGGAGGAATATTTCCCAAAAACTGAGACGGTCAAGTTGTCAGCGGGTGATGTACTCTTGCTCTACACCGATGGCATCACAGAGGCGTTGAATATCGATATGGAACAGTTCGGTGTGGAACGCCTGGCCGAGTTCATTCAAAACGCCGCAGACTTGACCGCCAACGATATGCTTCAAGTTGTGCGACAGGGTATCAGTTCCTATAGTGGAGATGTGCCACTGGCAGATGATCTGACTTTGGTGGCGATGAAGGTTTCAGGTTAGACAGAAGAACTCGGAGATTGTGAAAATCTCCGAGTTCTTTTTTAAGTCACAACATGATTTGGGTCCGCAATATATTGCCACCAGTTATGGTCGATGCCGTTCTTGCTGCCTTTTATTTTGGGGAAGTGCTTCAGCCACCATTTGTGATGTTCGCGGATGTCGCCATTACCCCAATCCGCCGCTGTGACTTTGCGCGTCACGCCTTTGAAATCGGGGAAGTTGTATAGCCAGTCATCACATTCACTCATAACGGTTGAAGGATTGCCCCAGTCGTAGTCCTGGTCGCTGTTTGGCGCGAAGTGAACATTGCCCAGCGCGGCTTGACCGGGATGTGTCTGCTCGTAGCGGATAAAGCGATTCCATAAATTATCGTCATCGGTTAATTTCTCGAATGTCTTTTCCATAATAGACTCGGTGCGATGCCCCATATTCTCAAGCATTTCACCGACGCCGCGTTCATAAGAAAAGCCCATGATGACAAAACGCCGCTGTGAAGCTTCTGTATTTATGAGTGGGGGAGCGTTGCACCAAAAAGCGCCCGGTCCGCCCATGATGGATTCGTAAAAACCAGCGTGTGGAAAGTTGAAGACCCACACTTCGTCAATTTCGTTGTTTGCCACCCGTTGCAAAATGTCAAAGCGCTTGATGATGGCGTAGTAATCAGCTTCCTGCGGCATGTAAGGCTGGGAAACGCCGCGGAGAACATCAAGAAAAGTCTGCGCATCATAGACGTAACCATCTACTTTGGCAGGGAAGGCTTCCACGTCTATACGTTCGGTGATTTGGTGTTGGACAAGTCCACCGCTGACTTGGTGAATATCGGAGATGTATCCTTTTGTTAGATCATCGACTCTATTCCATTGCATATATTCCGAAAGCTTTATACCGGAGGCTTTATCCACGACGGGGTCATAGACAATGAGGAGTGTTCGAAGGATTATTGGCTCAGGGGAGGCGTCGGAGGAAGCTGAAGCAGTTATCGGCTTGGAAGGACGCGAAGCTTTTCTTCTAAAGAATTTCATAGACCCACTACGGAAGATTCGTCGCGAAGTAGACCTGATCCCCGATCGCTAGATACAACACATAATTTGGGCTGACTGTCATCGCGCCCATCGAACCGGATTTGAAAGGATTGCCCTCACCTGCATGGCCGTTGATCTGATTCTGTAGTTCGAGCGAGCGCGGCGAAAAACGGAAGACGCTCTGATTTTCAGAATCAAGTAAAAGCACAACTGCATTTGGCGGATTGGTCAGCGACATTTGTGTGAAGTGCGCCTGTGCAAACACATTGATGTCTTGATGCGCAGGGAATGAATCTTGAAAGATGACCGGGTCAATACAGCGCGTGGGGGTTTCCTGGATGCGACTGAATGTGCAAGTGGAGATATGTCCGTCGGCGTGCAGCAGATAAAGATCATCACCGCTGATAGCCAGGTCAATGGCATTATCTATACTTGTAGGAATCTGATTACCGAAATAGAAATAAGGCGCGTCAACGAAAGCGCTGTCTTTGCCAACAAAGACCCAGACCGCACGTGAAGTTGAATCGAGCACATATAAGTTGCCATTGTCTAATACGAATGACGTGATACGCCCCCAGTTGGTGTTGGGCAGGGCGGGGAGGGGAAGGGCTTGTGGGACCTGTCCGGGTGCGCAGTATAAAAGATTGCCACTTGAATCAATGCCAAGCACGTTTGCGCCTGCCGCGTTGATCTTCGGTAACGCAAGCAGGTCTACCAGTGTGCCGACTTGATAACCCGCATGCGTGCCGGGCTGACAGTTGAACGCGCTATCCAATTCCAGGCTGCGACCTGTGAATGTGGCGTGCAAAATATTTCCGCGCTCGGCATCGAGCATGTATAAATCGCTTTCGCTGGCTGCCATGCGGCTGATCTGGGTAGCGCCGCCGATGCCATTCGTAAAAACGGGGACAAATTCCAGGCGTACAATACCCATCAAGGTATCCAGATTTGATTGCGCTTCGGAGCGTAGAAAATTTGATTCGTCAGTTTCGCGGTAGTCTTCGGCGCGATCAACGGAACTAATCACGTTTTGCCACGCATCGCGTTGACGTGCCGGGTCGGCTTCGCTGACGGCTTGGTCGCGGGCGTTGAGTGCCTGTGAATAATATTCGTCATATTGCACGCTCTGACCGAGGCTTAAATACACAACGGATCCAATCGTGCCAAAGACAAGCGGAATGATGATCGCCAATACGATCATCATATACGTTGGCATGAAGAACATTTTTTGCTGTTGCGGTTCGCCTTCCACGCCTTCCACATTTTCCGTGCCTGGAAGCAGGCGTGGGATGAAGCGTTGCAGAAAAGTACGCAGACTGTCACCCGCGCGCCGCCCGGTCTGGATTCCGCCAACCATCACTTTTGCCATCTGACGCGTTGCGATCACATGCGCATCGGGCTTTTCAGGTTTGATGCTGGGTGATGCAGTAACAGAAATGGGTTCTTCGGTCTCTTCTTCTTCTTCCTCCAACTCTTCTTCTGGCTCTTCTATGAATTTGGCAGGTTCAGGCTTTTGTTCGCTCGGCTTGATGCGCGGTATCGAAGGCGGGAAGTTGCGCGGCGTGGAGATCGTGTTTGTAGTCGCTTGTTTGGGCGCATCGACCGTGGGCAGGGCGGGGGGGAGCTCGCTGGGTTGAGGTGGGATCGCATACGCCGACGGTTGAATCATGTGCGCGGCGAAATCCACCAGTTCATCGAGTTCTTCCTCGGTGATCGAAGTAGATTCAGATTCTGTTTCGGTGTCTGCGTGTTCAGCAAAAGACGAAGGTCTATTGAAGTCTTCAGTCCCGCTTTGTTCAGCTTGGACGATGTTTTGACTTTGCGTTGGGAATATTTCATCCAAGTCGATGTCTTCTAATGAAGCAGTCTCAGCGTCTTGTGAGTCAAAAGATTCAGATGAGGTCAAATCTTCGGTAACGGCAGCAGTTGTCGGCTGACCCGAAGGGGGGCGATGCGAGGTACTTACGTCCGCGTGCAGAACAGTGATCGCGCCATGTCCGATTTGCGTTTGGATGAGCGCGGCATTCAAGTCGCCTTTTGTGAAAGTCAATTTGCGATAACTGGCTTCCAGCAATGCTGGTGGACGTTCGCCCAACAGATCGGCTTCCCAATCCTTCGGGAATTTACCGCACAGCACCAGCAGATCGTTGGAATGTAATTCAACTTGTGAAAGATACGTTTGGATGTTCTGACTCGCCCCGAGTCCCTTACCAGAAAGCGCGGGGTCATGGATGTGACGCGACTGTCCTTCACTGACCCAAACTGCATGCGTGGGTCCGCTGAGCGAGAGTGTGCATTGACCATCGCGGATCACAGCCAGGACCAACAAGCCCAAGGCGTATTGTCCGCGCCCGGTGGTAGCTAGATTGCGTTCGAGCAAAACGCTGTTGATATTTTCTGCCGCCTTGCGCATGGCAGAGGTGAGCGAGCCTGCCGATTGATAGAACAGGTTCGAAGTGTTGTTATTGATTTGAGCAAGTTCGGTGGTGGAAAAAGTGGCGTTGCCTGAGAGCATCAGGTAAATGATCAGGTTGTCTTTTTCACGTCCGCGCGCAGTTTTACGAGGCGCAGTGACAGCCAACAAGCCCGGCAACTCCGGTAAATCTTGTCCATTGGTTCTATGAATGGGAAGGATGTTTAAGTCGAATGTAGGCACGGCGTAAGATTATCGGGAAAGTTTCTATCATTATACTGGTAAAATCTCAAGAAGAAGGACGAAGGCGGAAGGCTAAATGATGGATTTTAAATTACACAAAGATTTTTCAGAAATTAATGCGGCAGCCTGGAATGCGCTTGTTGAACAAAGCATCGCTGACACGCCGTTCTCACGCTATGAGTATCTCGCCGAATGGTGGAAGACGCTGGGCGGCGGTGAATGGAAGAATGCTGAACTTGTTTTGGTTTCTGCAACTGAGAATGACCAGCTGATTGGCATTGCGCCGCTCTTCATCGCGGAATACGATGGTCAACAAGCGCTGATGCTGGTTGGCAGTATCGAAATCTCTGATTATCTGGATCTGATCGTACGTGAAGCGGACTTATCGCGCTTCCTCTCTGGACTGATTGACTTTCTCGCATCATCCGTAGCTGGTAACTGGTCTGCCATCGATTGGTATAACCTCCCCGATAACTCGCTCACGCTCGCCGCCCTCAAAGCGGAATCAGAGAAACGCGGTTGGAATTATCACGAGGAAATTTATCGTCCCACTCCACGCATTGCCTTGAACGGCAGTTTTGAAGAATACCTCGCGCATATTGATAAAAAACAACGTCATGAGATCAAACGCAAAATGCGTCGCGCCGCGGAATCGGATTTGAATGTCCGCTTTCTGGTAATTGACCGTGAAGCAAATATTGAAAATGAAATCAACAACTTTTTCGACTTAATGGTGCAAGACCCCAATAAAGCAAACTTCCTGCATCCCGCCATGCGCGAGCAGATGACCGTTACGATCCGCGCCGCGTTCGAGCAGAATTATCTCTGGTTGGCGTTCCTTGAAGTGGATGGAGTCAAGGTGGCAGCCTCTTTAAATTTTGATTACAAAAATAAACTCTGGGGCTACAACTCGGGTGTCAGCCGCGCCCACATGGAACTTTCCCCCGGCTGGGTTTTGCTCGGTCACGTCATTCAATGGTGTTGCGAGAACGGACGTCACGAATTCGACTTCATGCGCGGCGATGAAGATTACAAGTATCGCTTTGGGGGAGTGAATCGGTTTGTGATGAGGGCGAAGGTAGTGAAGTAGTATCGCCTTTTGCAGAGACGTGTCTAAAGAGATTTCATGTGCGCGAAGATAATGCCGCTGAAAGTGTAAAAGTGGCTATTAATAAACATCAAGGCCGTGCCTCTAATAAATTTAAATGCAATTTGAATAAATTCTGGAACACATACCCGCATACTGCAAAACCAAACAATGTGAATGGCATTTGCCAAACGATTGGGAAAATAGCGTCGTGAGTATAAGATGTTGGTTTGAAGATAATTAGCCAGGATAGCGGTGCTATTATCGAATACCAGGTTGCCGCTATAAGAGCTTGGCCTTTTTTGAAAGCAGTTGCTTCCATTCTCGTTCTGTTTTTCAAGAAAAAGAGTGTTGATGCTATGGCGAAAAGTATGTTCAAGTGCAGGAATGTAACCTGCCATAGGCGTTGAAAAAGATGTACACTAATTGCAGGTATATTAAGATATCTCCAAACGACAAATGAAATAGTTGCCCTCATGCCATCCGCATATTCTGGGTAACTTTCAGGGTCGCCAATGGCGCGCCGATTGAGCGTATCCAAGAGGTAAGTGTAAGATGCGGAAAAACCATGGTCGTGTACGGCGATTTGAATGCCCAATATTACCAATCCCGTAAAGACTACAACTGTTAGTACCATCCCCAATTTCGCCATACGCAGTGCAAAGGTGCTCCATTTCCAGTTGTCACGCATCGCAAAGTAAACGAGAGGCACTGTGATCATAATGAAAGCAGATGTGACAGCTTCAAAACCATTAAACAAGATTTTGATTAATGCGGTGCTGAACACGGCAAAATAGATTCTGTTTTCCTGATATTTATTCTTACGGGCAGCCTCTTCCAATAATAAAATAATGGCCACGAAGGGTAGGTAGAATGCCCATAAATTCCAATAAGTGCTCCCGGCTGGCAATGTCATCCATTCTGAAAAAACGACAAATGTGAGCATAAATAGCGCCGCCAGCCATCCAAATTCAATTGCCAACCAAACGGAAAAACCAGCAATGATTACGGCGGAAATAAAAACAACAGCCCCGCGAAAAATTATAAGATTTGTTTTCGGCGAGATGTTTGTCAATCGATCAAATATACCAAAAACTAAGCCTTGGAACCCGGGAAAAGATTTATAAGCCAGATAGGAATTGAAATTTTTCCCTTGTTCATAAATTTCATATTGATGGGCAGTCGTTTCGACATTGAACTTCCATTTTTTTACATCCCCAAGTCCAAGTAAGCCTCCAGCTGATCGTAGTCCGTCCTGCCGGGATTTTACGAGTCTTGCCGCAATGGTGCGATCGAAAGTGTCTTGCCAACTTTGGTAATTATTATATGCAACAACATTCCATTGGTTATTATAGAAGCCTGGAATTAATATAATAATACATCCAATAAAAAATAACATCAGGCGTCTATAGTCTCTACTCATAATTCTCATCCTTCAGAAGGGTTTAATTTCTATTCGGATAAATTATAAAGCTATTCCCTCAATATTCGATCTGTGCGAATTTATGGCTGAGGACTTGAGTATTTGCGATAAAAAACCGGCAAACCGGAATTCTTAATCACACATTTACTAAATGGAAGTGTGATTCAATCATCGGACATCGGGGGTGTCTATGCTGACCGACATCACCAACGAACTCTTTAAACTGATTTGCTATATGTCGTCCAGCCTTCCCAAGGATGTGAATCGGTTTGTGATGAGGGCAAGAGTCATCAAAAGGTGACGGTCACTTTTGTGAAGCACTCTCGTAGCGAAGAGTAGGGAGCAAAGTGACTGTCACTTGTGTGTCATGGAAAACGAAAGTTATGCCATGACTTTATGCGTTGCCCGTCAGCGCTCCAAAGAGGCCGGAGAGAAAGGCAACAACAAAGTATATGACCAGTAATAGAAGTTGTGGGGCGATGCCGTACCAGATCGATTTCAACCAGCCTGACTTGAATTCAGAGCGAAATACAAAAGTTTCGTAAAACCACATAAAAAGAAAGCCAAATCCAGGAACGACAATACTAAGGAATTGGGCGGGTGCCAAGGCGTAGCAATGAATTTGGACAATACGCTTGAGCTTCGATCTTTGGATGTCGCCTTCTTTCAACCATTCCATCCACATCAGGTAAATAAAGGGGTAAACCAGCAGGAATAATATTTGTGTTGCAAGGCGGGATTCGCCCTCAAGTGCCTTTATCATGTTAAGCAATTTAGTAAATTGTGGAACGTAGTCAAACAGGGATGATGCGGTTTCAATGGGATCCGTGAACAGGATTTGTAAGGCACATACGATCAACCATAACAAGCCCGGGGAAAGGGACTGATCGAAGCGTTCTTCCTCCTTCTCTTTGGTTTCCCATTCTTCGTTGACATAGTTTGGTCCCCACCATGGCTTGAATATCGTTTTGAGGAGGGTCTTTGGAAACAGAAGTGCCCAGGCAATTACTTCATAAATTCCACCTTCAATGGATTGTAACAAGTGAACAAAACTCATAGTTGCCTCCTGTAAGCAATTATTTGAAGCATATAACCCATCGTAGGCTTAACGGTTTCGCTGACCTTGGGGTAAAAAGGGGAACTCTGAAACTTTCAAAATCTTGGAGTTTTTCGCTACATTCATGTCGCACTCACTCATCCCGTAATTCCACTGTCTGTAAACTTGCGTAAATCTTTTAGTGCTGATTCGATCTCTATGGCTTTACATCGTGATTGCGATCATCCAATATAACAAAGCACCCAGAACCAGTTGCGGGGCGCAGGCATACAAAAATGCCTTCCCGTAACTGGTTTTCATTTCCGCTTGAAAAACGAAAGACTCATAGATCACAAGCAATACAGTACTGAATGGTAGGAGCAATAAAAAGAAAGTGCTCCACAAAGATAGTATCGCAAACACACCATAAAAGAATTGGGCAGGCGCCAGCGCGTAGCAATGCTTATAGAAGGATACCCTAAGCGAAGATCTTTTGACTGGCTGCGTGCTCATCCACGCCATCCAGACAATATACGTGAAAGGGATGAGTGTTGCGTAAAGCGCTTGAGAGAGCAATCCATCCCGCAGGGCATTGATCAATTCAGGGATTGTTTGGATGTTCCCATCTTTGAGCAGGGTTGAGATAGTTAATGGAAGAACAGCTACGATCAGCCATAGTAAAACTGGCGATAGAAATTCATCGAAACGATCCTCAGGCTTCTTGCTCAGTTCTTCACCCACATATTGGATCGCCCATCGCGGCCTGAACATGGAGCGGAACAAGGTTTTGGAGAGCAACATGACCCACACCATCACCTCATATACCGCGTCTTCGATGGATTGAAAGAGTTTGCCGAAGTCCATGATTTATCTCCACTAAGCACATATTTCAATAATAAACACTTGATTAGGTCGGTCGTTTCTTTTGTTGTGGTTACCCGCCTCCGCTAACTCCTCCGACGATTCCACCATCTGTCAACTTGCGTAAATCACCCAATGCGGATTCGATCTCATCAGCTGTCACTGGGCGATCTTCATCGCGGTGTTTCAACGTGCCAGTTTTGGCTTTCTCGATTGCCAGCTCTTTGATGGAAGCATTCAAAGCCAACGCTTCTTTCACGAGTGCTGAGCCCTGAGCATATCCGATCACAGGGTTGAGAGCGGTCACGATGATCGCATTCTTTGCCAGCCAGCCCTCCGCTTTTTCGCGGTTGGCGGTCACGCCTTTCACGGCGCGTTCGGTAAACGCATTCACCGAGCCGATCATCACCTGCATCATTTCGAACAGATTGTGCGCGATGATCGGCATCATCACGTTCAATTCCAATTGTCCTGCCTGCGCCGCGAGTGCCACGGTTGTGTCACAGCCGATGACATGGAACATCGCTTGATCGAGCATCTCTGCCAAAACGGGATTCACTTTCCCTGGCATGATCGAAGATCCCGGTTGAACGGCGGGTAATCTAATTTCGTCGAGTCCGGTTGAAGGTCCAGAAGAGAGGATGCGGAAGTCATTGGCAATGCGAATGAGAGTCAACGCCAGAGTCCGCATTGTGGCGGAGAAGTCCGCTGCATCTGCCATCGATTGCATGGATTCAAATAGATTATCGGACATATACAATTCCAGCCCGGTCAACTCGAATAATTTCTGCACCATGCGCGCATGATATTGAGGATGCGCGTTCAATCCCGACCCGACAGCTGTTCCGCCGATGCCGAGCCTTCTCAACCCGTAAGCTGCTCTGCGGACGCGCTCCTTGTCACGCTCAATCGCCTTGGCGTACGCGCCGAACTCCTGCCCCAAACGCACAGGCACTGCATCTTGCAAATGGGTGCGCCCCGATTTGACGATATCATCAAACTCTATCGATTTGGCTTCAAGTGCTAATTGCAGATTGTTCAATGCGACCAACAACTCATCCACGCGCCATAACGTGCCAAGCCGAATGGATGTTGGAATAACATCATTCGTGGACTGCGCCATGTTGACATGATCGTTCGGGTTCACGTAATACTTGCCGAGTTCACCACCCAAAATTTGCGTAGCACGATTGGCGATGACCTCATTTGCGTTCATGTTATGACTCGTCCCTGCGCCAGCTTGAAAAGGATCGACAACAAATTGATCGTCGAGTTCACCATCCATGATTTCTGCCGCGGCTTGGGCAATGGCATCTGATAATTGTTTAGCGGCGAAATGTTTGTTGTCCACATCTTGGTCGTTGAACAACCCTAGCTCAAAGTTGACGAGTGCCGCGGCACGTTTGACCGCTGCAATCGACCAGACGAATGCGCGCCACGGACGGAGTCCGCTAATGGGGAAGTTGTCCACCGCGCGTTGGGTTTGCACCCCATAATACGCCGTAGCCGGGACGTCGAGTTCGCCCAGCGAATCTTTTTCTTTGCGAAATTTATTGGGGGTCATATGATCTCCGGTACCACTAAAAATTAGTCAATATATTGATTGTAATCCCTTCCGGCGAACCCGCTGATTTTACAGGAAAATTACAATTGTCAGGTGGGTTTTATGCTTCATGGATTAGTAAATCCAAATAAATTGGAGTATCATAATATTGATTGGAGGCACCTATGCAGAAAGATATTACCAACGAAACCCTTGAACTGATCCACCATACGTCATCCAGCCTGCCAAAGGATGTGGAAGACCGTTTGCGGGCATCGATCGAGAAAGAAGAACCAGGTTCTGCGGCGCGCGGGGCGCTGGAAACGATCATGAAGAATATCGAACTCTCACGTGCGAATGCCACACCGATCTGTCAGGATACCGGCACGCCGATATTCTATGTCCACTACCCGGAGGGGTGGTCCACGCGCAAACTCAAAGAGCAGATCAGAGCTGCGTTGGCAGAAGCCACTAAAAAGTCCTATATGCGACCGAACGCCGTGGATGCGATCTACGATAAGAATTCAGGCAATAACCTTGGCGGTGAGGATTTCCCCACCATCCATTTTGAAGAAGTGAATGCCGATCAGCCTTTGACCGTTGAACTGATGCTCAAAGGTGGCGGTTGTGAGAACGTCGGTCGTCAATATTCCCTGCCTGATAACAGCGTGGGAGCTGGGCGCGATTTAGCGGGCGTTCGTAAAGTAGTTTTGGATGCAGTGCAAAAAGCACAAGGTTATGGTTGTGCACCCGGTATTTTGGGTGTGTCCATTGGCGGTGACCGTGGCTCATCGTATGCCAAATCCAAGGAAGTGTTGTTCAGCAAGATGGGTACGCGTAATACCGATCCCGAAATTGCTAAATTGGAAGAACGCCTTACCGACGAAGCGAATCAAATGGGTATTGGTCCCATGGGATTTGGCGGCAAGACGACGGTGCTTGATACCAAGATTACGGGGATGCATCGTTTGCCCGCGAGTTATTTTGTCACGGTCTCGTATATGTGTTGGGCATATCGCCGCCGCAAGATGGTTGTGAAGGGCGAAGAGGTTGAATACGATTAATGAATTTTACGAATTACGCAATACGTTTCACGTAACCCGTAATTCGTAAGGAGTATCAATGAGAGAATTAACAGTCCCTATCAGTGCTGAAGATATCCGTAGTGTGCATATTGGTGAGCCCGTTCTGCTCAGTGGCGTAATGATGACCGGGCGTGATGCCGTCCACAAGTGGATGAGCGACACATTTATCAAAAAGACTCGTCAGCCCCAAGGTGATGACCTGCAAGTGTATGAAGAGATCAAGAAGATCCTGGATCAAGGTGTGTTGTATCATTGCGGACCGGTTGTCAGCGGAATAGCAACCAAGGAATATAAATTTGTAGCTGCCGGTCCCACCACCTCTACGCGTGAAGAGCCGTATCAAGCCGATGTGATGAAACATTTCAATATCCGCGGCGTGATCGGCAAAGGCGGCATGGGACCGAAAACGCTCAAAGGTTGTATGGAAACGCCTGGCGTATATTTCCATGCAATCGGCGGCGCGGCATCTTTTCTGGCACAGACTGTGCAAAAAGTTTTGGGAGTCTATAAGCTCGAAGAGTTTGGCGTCCCTGAAGCGATGTGGGTGATCGAAGTGAAAGATTTTCCCGTCGTTGTTACCATGGATTCCCATGGACAGTCCAAACATTCAACCTTGGATGAAAGCTCCAAGCAAGTACTGGATGAGTTGTTGGCAAAACCGTATTGATCTGGAGTCAGATAGCTTGCTGTCGTGATGTATAACTGACAATCTGCATCGTCCCGAAGGTTTGAACTGCTCGACAAGAGCTTTCAAGGAAACCTTCGGGACGTTATATGTAAGGCAGGTTGACCAACCTCGCTCCGCTTTTGTTCTGCTACAATGGGGGCTTATATATAGGAAGCACCTTGGATATTCTGCTTAAACTTTTCCTGTTATTTCTAAAAGTAAATTTGCTCAGCACATCGGGACCCGCCTCGGTGGGGTTGCTCTATCACGAAGTAGTGGTGGGCAAACTGGTGACGGAGAGTCAATTCGTGCAGGCAGTGGGACTATCATCCGTTCTGCCGGGTAGTGATGCCTTACAACTCGCCATGTACATCGGCTATGCCATTGGGGGGATTTCGGGTGGCTTGGTGGCTTTGGCGGCGTCCATTTTGCCGCCAACAATTATTATTTTGGGCGTAACGATGATCCTGCATCGTGTCAGGCGCGAGGCTTGGGTGGGCAACTTTGTGGAAGGGCTTGCGCCTGCGATCTCTGTGTTGATGTTATTTACAGCCTGGAAGATCTTTCAAAAGGGCGGGGCAACCGGCTGGCAAGGCTGGGCAATTGGGATCGTCAGTTTGATCGCCATGTTTCTAAAAGTGCCTGAACGTATTGTTGTGGTGATCGCGGCTTTAGTGGGTGTCTTCTTTTTGTCATGAAGCCATCAAAATTTTCCGTTTGGTTGAATTTGTTGTGGATGTTCCTCAAGGTGAATATTCTTTCGCCTTCTGGTCCCGCGTCCATTGGATTGCTATATAAAGAAGCCGTCGGCAAGATCATGACAGAAGCTCAGTTCGTGGAAGCGGTCGGCTTTTCCAATGTGTTGCCCGGCAGTGAAGCCTTGAAACTTGCCATGTTCGTAGGCTTTGCGGCGGGTGGAATCCCTGGTGTGTTCACAGCGTTGCTCGGCGCGATATTGCCTCCCACCGTGATGATGTTGATTGTTGCGTCGGTCTTGCAACAGTTTCAACACGCGAATTGGCTGGAGGGTTTTGTGGCAGGGTTAAGCCCGGCAGTGGCGGCTTTGATCATTGTGGTGGCATGGGAGTTATTCCGTGCCAGCACGCGCAAAAAGATCGACCGTCGCGCAGTCATCATTGCTGGGTTAAGTGCAGTAGCTTTCTGGTTTGAAGTTCCATCCCCGGTGGTGTTGCTGGGCGCAGGGATACTCGGTGTATTTATTTATGGCAGACGGAGTTATGGATAATGATAGATGTATTGATCACGACGAATGGATTTAAGGGGACGTGGAACGGCATCGAATATGGCGCGTGGTTTGCAGAAGCACTGCACGCGAAAATAACGCTTCTGGGCGTGACCGAGAAGCTGGATCCTGCGACGATGGACGATCACCACCCTTTGGAGGATGTGTTTGAACGTGCTGTCAGCTTGTTCAAGGAAAAGGGTGTGGCATACAGCCTCGAGGTTCAGGAAGGTGATGCGGAAGATGTCATCTCGAAGAAGGCGAATAGGCGGAAACTTATCACGGTGGTAAGTCCGCTGGGGCGTCCGCAGATCCGCAGGTGGTTGACGGGGCGTTCGGTCCGTCATTTTATGGAGACGATCTTAAGCCCGATCTTATATGTGCCTCAGGTGCGTTTGCCTTTAAATAAATTGTTGATCTGTGTGGGTGGTTTGGGTTTTGAAGTGGATGCTGAACACCTGGCTTTGCAGATCGCGATAAAAAGTCAGGCGGAAGTAACTTTATTGCATATTGTCCCACCGGTTGATCTGGATTATCCCACTTCACGGGTTGCCAATGAACATTGGCGTGATCTGATCAATACTGATACAGTGCTTGGACGTAATTTGCGTAAGGCAGTGGATACCGTGGAAGCCGCTGGTTTGACTGCGCGTGTTGAAGTGCGGCGCGGACATATCGTCGAGGAGATCGACTCTGTACTTAAGACAGGGAATTATGATCTGTTGTGTATGGGCTCGCCGTTTGGCGGTAATGCCCTGCGTCAGTTGTATGCCCCCAACGTGACTGCTGAAATTGCAGAAGCGGCGCATTGCCCGGTGTTGACCGCACGCTTTACACGTGAGCCGTTATAACCTGTAGTTCGAGATATCATCTCGAACTACAACCCAGGGGTATATTTATTTTCCCATTCGGTGATCGCGGCGCGAATGGCAGCTTTGATCTCGGCATCGGGGACATCGTCAATGCCCATATATTTTGTGAGACCCACATACACCATCACACCACCATCCGGTGATTGAGCCAAAAAAACGCCACGCTCTTCGAGGGGAGTGCCAGCCAGGCGCATTTGCAAGACCGAGTCGATCTGCCCAACGATGCTGGTGACAGGTGCAGAGGGGCGGTCATCTTTTGCCATGGTGCTTGGCTTGGGTGTTGTGAGAGGATTGATACTGGACGCTGGAGTGATGGGTTTTAAAGGCGCTTGAGGCGTAGGTGCGATTGGAGTTGATGCAACAGGTTTAGGTTGGGGTGGAGGCGTTGTGGCTGTTGGAGCCGGTGCAGGCTTGCCTTCCAACCATGGGCGGATCAGTCCCAGCATTTCGATCAACCGTTTGCGCTGGTCGGCCGATAATGATGATGTATCCACGCGCGCGCCATCAAGGTCGAGGGTCAAATATCCGTTTTCGTTTTTAATGCGCATGAGACCGGGGTCATCCACTTTGATCGTAGTGGGTGTTGCCGGTTTAGCAGGCTCAGGAGTTTTTTCTTTTTTCGCTTGTGCCTCTTCAGTGGCGCGCATTTTCTTGCCCTGACTGCGCCCTTCGAACAAGCCGAAAATGTATACAAAGATAATTGCGCCGATCCAACCGAGTATTGACCAATTGAATTCCATAGTTCACCTTACCGTTTGACAATTTGGGCAAACGTGCGTGCCGCGTTGACCGACGATCATTTTTTGGATCTCCGTGCCGCAAACCGGACAAGCCGTGCCTTCCCGATCATACACCCGAAAATAATTTTGAAACTGACCGTCGCGATACGCCCAATCAATGGATGCGCCGTTGCGACGAATGCCTGCCTTCAACACCTTGCGGATCGCCTCATGCAACGCCTCAGCCTGTTTCGCTGTGACTGAATCCGATGTGGCAACTGGATGCAGTTTCGCCATGTGCAAGGCTTCATCCGTATAGATGTTGCCCAGCCCGGCGAGGAAGGTTTGATCGAGGAGCAATGGTTTGAGTTGACGTCTTTTATTATGAAGCGCGGTGTACAACCATTGCGGCGTAAATTCCTTGCTGAAGGGTTCAGGACCCAACCTACCAAACACTTCTTCAACATTGGCTGTTAACCACACGCGACCGAATTTGCGGGTGTCGTTAAATACCAGTGATTTGTTGCCTGATAATTTTAATAGCAGGCGGTCATGTTTGGCTGGGCTGATTGTACTATTTCTGACGAGCAGGTCACCGCTCATGCGCAAGTGGATAAGGAGGTTATAGTCTTTGAGTTGGATATTAAGATACTTTGCGCGGCGACCAATGTCAATGATCTTCTGCCCTTGGATCTGTTCCTTGAATTTTTTGGGCGAGGGTGTGGCAAGCGTGCGATTCCAGCGCACGTCAGCAGAAAGGATCGTTTTGCCGACCAGAGTTGGTTTTAATTGACGTGCGAATGTTTCGACTTCAGGGAGTTCAGGCATAAGTAGCGGTTAGTTTTCAGCTTTTAGCGATTAGCTGGGCGGTTATTGCTAAAAGCTAACCGCTAATCGCTAAAGGCTATTTTACTCGTTGAACATCTCTCCGACACTGCGGCCTTCATGCGCACGACGGATGACTTCTCCGAGCATGGGTGCGACCGATAGAATGGTCACTTTGTTTTCAAGAAATTTCATCTTGTCAGGTGGAATGGATACGGTATCAGTGGTGAGTATGTGTTTAAGCGGTAACTCAGCCAATCGTTGTGCGGCGTTCCTCGAAAAGATCGGGTGGATGAAGGCGAGATACACGTCACGTGCGCCATTGTTCTTGACAACGTTCACAGCCTGTGCGATCGAACCACCGGTATCGACTTCATCATCTACGATGATCACATCCCGGTCCTGTACATCACCGATCAAGGTCAACGCTTCGGCTTTCGCGTCGTTGCCGATGCGGCGCTTTTCGATGAACGCGATAGGCAGATCCAGGTCGAGCGCATAGTTACGACCCTTCTTGGCAAACCCCAGGTCGGTGGCTACCACAACTGGGTCTTTCATGTCGTTCAACATGTTAGCTTTGATATGCTCGCTAATCATGTGGGAGGCGGTCAACACATCGCCGGGGATGGAGAAGAATCCTTGAATTTGCCCGGCATGCGGATCAAAGGTCATATAACGATCTGCGCCTGCGCTTTCAAGCATATCCGCCACCAAACGCGCTGTAATGGGCACACGTGGTTGATCTTTTTTGTCGGAGCGCCCGTAACATAAGTAAGGGACCACAGCGGTAATGCGGGCAGCGGAATCCAGGCGAATGGTTTGGATCATGATCAATAATTCCATTAGATTGTAATGAACGGGGGAAGAGGTGGTTTGAATGACATACACATCCTGTCCGCGGGTGCTGCTATTCAATTTGATAAAGATATTTTCGTTGGGGAATTGGATCACTTCGCGCGGGCTTAATTTTTGTTCGAGATAATCTGCGATCTTCTGTGCGAGTTCAGGCGAACCCGAGCCGCCATATAGTTTAATCTCGCCATACATTTTCATATCGTGATCATGCTGTACATACTGCGCCATTATTGCTCCTGCTCTGAATTTCCATTGAGTAATAGTTTCACTGCTTCATAAGGGGATATTTTTCTGTTTAGGACTTTGTCCACAATAGCGTCGTATTCGTCTTTTAGGACTCTCTCAAAAAATCGATTGACCAACTCTTCCTGCAATACCGCATCCAACTCGGACCCTAATCTGGCACGGTCACGAAGCGCCCAATCTCCGCTTTGACGTAAGTGCGCGATATGTTTGGCAATGGACTCGGCGAGTTCTGGGATGCCTTTCCCATCAGTAGAGACGGTTTTGTTGATAGGTGGGATCCAAATGTTTGTATCACTTTCAGGTGCATCGATGGACATCGCCTGCCCGTGGTGGCGGAAAACGCGTTTCGTTGGATGGGCAAGCTCAAGCGTAGAGCGAAGCGCACGTTCCGTATTTTCCACACCGGGACGGTCCGCTTTGTTGACGACGAGGATGTCCGCGATTTCCAGAATCCCGGCTTTGATGGCTTGGATGTCATCGCCGAGTCCGGGTGCTTCGACAACAATGGTTGTATGCGCGAGGCGTGCGATATCCACTTCGCTTTGTCCCGCGCCGACAGTTTCAATGATGATGACATCAAAGCCCGCCGCATCAAAGACTTGTGTAAAGGATGCCGTAGTTTGCGCGAGACCGCCAACGGAACCGCGCGAAGCCATCGAACGGATAAAAACACCTTCATCACCGGAAAGATCGCGCATGCGTACACGGTCGCCAAGCACTGCACCGCCCGTGAAGGGACTCGATGGATCAACGGCGATGATGGCGACTTTTTTACGCGAAGCGTGTTTACGATAATACAGTGTAAGTTGATTGACGAGCGATGATTTGCCTGTGCCCGGTGCGCCCGTCACGCCGATGAGATGTGCCTTGCCAGTGTGAGGGAAGAGTTCAGCCAGCGCAACACGCCCATCAGGCGTATCGTTTTCAACCTGGGTTAATAAACGCGATATGGATAGGCGATTGCCCTCGAGAACGGGTTGGGTAAAAATCATTCTGGATAATTAATGAAATTACGTAATACGGGTTGCGTATTACGTAATCTACTTGATCGCTTCGCGGATGTCCTTGACGATATCTTCTGTCGAGGCGCCGGGACCATAAATGCCGGTGATGCCCATCTCTTTGAGACGCGGTGCATCTTCATCTGGGACGATACCGCCGATAAAAACCTTTACATCGCTCTGCCCATTCGCTTTGAGCAATTCGAGAATGCGTGGGGCAAGCGCCATGTGCGCGCCCGATAGGATGGATAAACCCACCACATCCACATCCTCTTGCAGGGCGGCTTCAGCGATCATTTCAGGGGTTTGGCGCAAACCGGTGTAAATCACTTCCATGCCAGCATCACGCAATGCGCGTGCGACCACTTTTGCGCCACGATCATGTCCGTCGAGTCCAGGTTTGGCAACCAGTACACGGATCTTTTTATCTGTCATTGTTCCTCCGCGGATAAATTCTGCTGTCATTATACTATGGTGGTCGTGATGCAAAATGCCTTTAAACGCAATGGTAAAAACATGGTAATTTTTGTTTTGGATTCGGCGTTTCAATCGCAATGACAATGAAATTCCCATGACCCTTGGACGTATGAAGGCAAGAATAAAATATGCTATACTTTGTCCATGCAATCGCGTGCAGACTGGTCACAATGGGCTGAATCATTACGCCGCTTCAAATTGGATGGACTTGCTTCATGGTTGTTGGAAGCGGGAGCCCCTCTCACTTTGTTGGGCGCACAAGCGCTGTTCGTCAGTCAACCGTTCGTGCCGGGGGAAAAGATCAAGGCATTTGCTCTTATGCTTGAAGAAGAGGAAGAAACACAGGCATTTGTTCGTTACCTGCGCGGGGAGGAAGTTTAATGCTTGCATTAGGTATCGTTCTTTTTACTGCGCTACTTTTATTAGCGATTACATATTTACGGCGTAAATCGCCGGCTGTTTTGCGACGTATCGATGCTTTTGAGCGCCTCAATCGTGTGGTCGGTCTTGCCGTTGAAAACGGAACGCGCCTGCACATTTCGCTGGGACGCGGAAATTTATTCACAGCACGCGGTGCTTCGGCATTGGCAGGGCTTGCCATGTTAAGACGTTTGGCGGAGCGGACATCCATGAGTGATCGTCCGCCGATCGTTACTTCAGGGGATGCTTCATTAAGTATTTTGTCACAGGACACATTACAGGCTGGTTATCGTGCGGCTGGTGCGGAAGATCAATACCGTGTCAGCACAGGACGTTTGGCTGGTCTGACACCCTTTTCCTATGCCGCCGGGACAATTCCCGTCACGCGCGATGAAATGGTCTCTGCAAATGTAGTCATCGGTGATTTTGGTGCTGAGGCTGCGTTATTGGTTGAAGCCGCTGACCGTGAAGATACACATTTGATCGCAGCCAGCGATAATCTTTCGGCACAATCCATTTTGTATGCCTCGGCGCAAGACCCGTTGATCGGTGAGGAGCTCTTTGCCTCCGGCGCTTATATGGGTGCAGGGATTTCCCATGAAGCCAGTTTGCAAGTGCAGGATGTTTTGCGTTGGTTGGTTATCCTGGCGATATTGGGCGGGTCTCTTTTGAAACTCATGAGAATTATCTAATGCGCATAATTACTGCGGTAATTGCCATGGCTTCCGGTTTGATCGTCCTGTTGGGATATTTTTATCCGTTGGACGCTCTCACCCAATTAAGAATCATGCTAACCGATTGGGCTGTCATCATTGCAGCAATGGCTGTTTTGGTGGGTATTGCGAATTTGGTCTTCGTTCAAATGGATAAAATTCGTAAGCGTGAAAAGAATAGTATCTATGGTGCGTTGTTGGTTTTGTCATTGATCGCTACATTTGGTTTGGGCTTGGTATTTGGACCCGAGAATCAATTGATGCGTGTTGCTGTGGATGCGATCATTGTGCCGGTCGAAGCTTCCTTGATGGCGATCCTGGCTGTGACGTTGGTATATGCCAGCATTCGTCTGCTTCGCCGTCGTGCCGATGTGATGACCGTGATATTCCTGCTCGTTGCGGTTATTTTTCTGATCGCGATGATGCCGACACCGTTTGGTCCTGTACCGGGTGATTGGCTTATTACTCAATTCGCAGGCATGTTCTCACGCGGCGGTGCTCGTGGACTTTTGATCGGCATTGCTCTGGGAACATTACTCACGGGTATCCGTGTGTTATTCGGCATAGATCGTCCGTATGGTGGTAACTAAATATGGGTGGCGTAACTTGTCCCAATTGTGGAAAAGATAATCCTGACTTCCTGGATAATTGTCAGTTCTGCCAGGCGGTCTTGCGACGCGAATCCACACTGAATATCGGTGAGAATCCCACCAAAAAAGTTACCGGTGATCTGGAGCCGATCCTTCCTGATTGGCTGCGTGAAGCACGTCAGCAAAGCAGGGATGCGGCAGAGGAAGATGCCAAGCAAGAAGCGACCAAACCCAAGATCCAGAAAGAAGAACCGCTTGATCTATTGGCAGGGTTAGCGTTCCAAGCCGCGTCAGATGAAGAGGAAGTGCCAGATTGGTTGGCAGCCATTAATCCAGTTGAAAAGAAAGCACCCACACCTGCCAAACCGGTTGAAGAAGAACCTCCTGATTTTTTTGCGCAGTTCAATCAATCGACCACACCTACGTTGGGCGATGTGACACCAGAGCAAAAAGATGAACTGGGCGGCTGGTCACCTCCAGCTTCCACGCAAGCGGATGAGCCATTCCGTTTTGATTCTGGTGCTGCGCAGGATGATAACGCCTGGCTAAATAATTTGGGTGCGCCGGCTTCACAAGAATCAACCGCATGGGCTGAGCCAGAAAAACCAGCCGAACCTGAAGATCTGGGCTGGCTTCATGAACTTGAATCTTCCACAAAACAACAACCTTCTGCGCCTCAGGCAGATATGGGGTGGATGGCGAATCTTGATTCTTCATCTACATCACCCACTGGCTCTCAAGATGATCTAAGTTGGTTAAATAATTTGGGCGGTACGCCTGCACCCTCATTTGATACGCCTGCCCAACCTGCCTCATCGCAAGAAGACCTGAGTTGGTTGAACAATTTGGGCGGTACACCTGCACCATCGTTCGATACACCAGCACCTGCGCAACCAACTTCATCCCAAGAGGATCTAAGTTGGTTAAACAATTTAGGTGGCACACCCACACCTGCGCCTTCTTTCGATGCACCAACGCCTGCTCAACCTGCCTCTTCACAAGACGACCTGGATTGGTTGAGTAACTTGGGTGGTACACCTGCGCCTTCGTTTGATGCACCTGCACCTGCTGAACCAACTTCGTCCCAAGAGGATTTGGGTTGGTTAAATAATTTGGGTAGTACACCTACACCATCATTCGATGCACCAACGCCTGCACAACCTGTCTCTTCACAGGAAGACTTGGATTGGTTGAATAACTTGGGTGGTACACCTGCGCCATCATTTGATACGACTACGCCTGCTCAACCCGCCTCTTCACAAGAAGATTTGGATTGGCTGAACAATTTGGGCGCTACACCTGCACCATCATTCGACACGCCTGCAAGCGTTGAACCAACTTCGTCCCAGGAGGATTTGGGTTGGTTAAATAATTTGGGTGGCACACCTACACCATCATTCGATGCGCCAACACCTGTACAACCTATATCATCACAAGAAGATTTGGATTGGCTGAATAATCTAGGTGGCACGCCGCCAGCTACGCTCTCGTTCGAAGCATCAACACCTGCCCAACCCGCATCGTCACAGGAAGATTTGGATTGGTTGAATAGTTTGGGCGGTGTACCTACTTCTGCTGAGTCTGTGCCATCTTCCTTTACTCAACCTGAAAATACAGATTGGTTAAATGAAATTGATAACCAGCCTGCTTCGATGTCTTTATTAACTCCACGTCAAACAGCGCCGCTTAGCCAGGAAGCGCGTGATTCAATGCCTGATTGGCTCAAGAGTGCGACAGAAGGATCATCCATGCCGCCCTTGGGTGCAACCTCCATGGATTGGTTCACCTCCAAAGATAAACCTGCGGATGACGCCTCACTGCGGTTTGATGAACTCGCTTCTCAATCTACGGATCAGCCTCAGGGGATGCCTGCCTCTGTTGACCAAAACATTATCTCGACCCCAAGCGACTCTGCACCCCTCTCCAATCAAGATATAGACTCGCTTTTTGCCGTGGACATGCCCGACTGGCTTTCACAAGCTGAGCCCACAACTGATACATCTGTTACTCAGCAGGGAGCCATTCCCTCCGGGGCAGACGATACACTTTCTCCGGTAAGTCTGCCTTCATGGGTCCAAGCCATGCGCCCGGTCGAAGCGGCCATTAGTGATGTTTCTGCTGTTTCGGTAGATCAAAATACAGAGCAGGAAGGTCCCCTCGCAGGTTTGCGCGGCGTGATCCCATTTGCGCCAATCGGTTCGGCATTGCGACCGAAATCGATCTCACTCAAACTTCAAGCAACCGAAGAACAACAGGCGGGCGCCTCCTTACTTGAACAGATCCTTGCCAGTGAAACAACTGCGCGTCCGCTAAAGACCACGCCCTTTGTTGCCTCTCAACGTATCTTACGTTGGGCATTGTCTGCCATCTTCGTGGTTGTACTGGGTGTGATGATCGGGATGGGCACAAGGCTGATGCCAGTTTCTGCCGCGCTGCCGGTTGCTGTCAGCGATGCCTCGAATGTTGTCGCAACCATGCCAGATGAGGCGCCTGTGCTTGTCGTGATCGACTACGAACCAGCGTTGTCTGGTGAAATGGAAGCGGTGGCAGGTCCGTTATTGGATCAAATGACTGTGCTGCGACGTCCGACCTATTCGTTCGTCTCCACCTCGCCAAACGGCTCTGCATTGGTTGAACGCTTGATGACGAATACGAAGATCAACCAGCCTGCACCCGATGGATTGGGATATCAAACAGGCGACCAGTATTTCAATCTGGGGTATTTGCCCGGCGGTTCAGCAGGTGTGCGTGGTTTTACCGAACAACCCAAAGTGATGTTGCCCTCAGCGACCATCACTCAATTTTCAGATTATGCCGCCGTGATCGTCATTACCGACCACGCTGAATCTGGTTTGGTGTGGATCGAACAGTTGGAATTAATGAAACAGACCAACCCGGCGCTTGCCAATCAGCCGTTGTTAATTCTGGCGAGCGCGCAGGCAGGTCCGTTACTGCAACCTTATGTTTTATCCAAACAAGTCGCGGGCATGGTCTACGGGCTTTCAGATGCGGCGCGTTATGAATTCGTCAACAACAGCCGCCCGGGGATCGTACGCTCCTATTGGGATGCCTTCGGTGTTGGCTTGTTCATGGCGATTCTCGCGATCGTTCTGGGAAGTTTGTGGAGTTTATTTACGGGAATTCGCGCCCGGCGCGCTGAAGCGGAGCAGGGGTAAATAAAATATGCCCATTGAATTAATTTCCGGTGCCATCGGCTTTATCCTAACCTTGCTTATCTTCAGTTACCTGATCGGCGATAATCCTTTGTTCCGCAGTGCTGTGTATATTTTCATTGGTGTTTCTTCCGGTTACGCGGCTGTGGTGGTTTGGCATAATGTGTTACTGCCGAAATTGTTCCGCCCGCTGGCAACTGCGGACCCAAATCAACTTGTGTTATTGGTGATCCCGCTGGTATTCAGTGTGTCATTGCTGGCAAAGCTTTCCCCGCGCATTTCATGGATCGGCAGTTTCGCCATGGCTCTGCTGGTGGGTGTCGGCGCGGCGACCGCGCTGAGCGGGGCAGTGGTCGGGACCTTGCTCCCGCAATCCCGTGCGGCGATGAATGCTTTTGCCTCACCGACATTCCTTGAACTGATCGAGGGTGTTGTCATGCTGGCAGGTACGGTGCTGACCTTGATCTATTTCCAGTTCAGCGCGAAGCGTGCGGCGGATGGTTCGGTCAAACGGAACGTTATCATTGAAATGCTGGCGTGGGGTGGACGTGTCTTTATCGCCATTACGTTTGGCGTGTTGTTTGCAGGTGTCTATATGGCGGCTCTGACAGCCATGCTTGAACGCCTCAGTGCTCTCATTAATTTTGTAAAACCATTTTTAGGTCTATAGCGTATGCCTTCGTCTCTCATTCAAAACGAATCTGTTCTTGCCATTGAAGTTGGCGCGGCGGTAACGCGTGTGGTGCTGTTCGATGTGGTCGAAGGGCAGTATCGTTTTGTCGCGTCCGGGCAGGCTCCATCGACGGCTGAAGCGCCGTTCAAGGATGTTGGCATCGGCGTGCGCGAAGCGATCTTCAGCTTGCAGGGTGTCACAGGCACGAAGATCCTGACGCCGGATAATAATTTGATCTCGCCTGCCCAGCCGGATGGTTCGGGTGTGGATGCAGTGGTGGCGACCATCTCAGCAGGTCCCTCTGTAAAAACGGTCATTGTGGGATTGCTCAATGATGTTTCCCTGCAAAGCGCGAGAAGGTTAGCCGAGTCAACCTATAGCCGTGTTGTGGATTCGTTGGATCTTTCCGACCAGCGCAAACCGGAACAACAATTGGATGGGATCGTGCGTTCGCGACCGGACCTGGTCATTTTGACAGGCGGCACGGATGGCGGAGCATCGCGTTCCATTCTGAAAATGCTGGAAGCTGTTGGATTGGCTTGTTACTTGATGCCGATGGAAAAGCGCCCGATGGTTTTATATGCGGGCAATCAAAAATTGGCAGGCGATGTTCAGGAGTTATTAGGCGGTCACGCGGGCAAGCTGGAGATCAGTTACAACGTGCGACCTTCCCTGGAAACTGAAGATTTGGGTCCTGCGAGCCGTGAGCTTGCCGGGCTGGTGACAAAATTACGTCAGCGCCAGATCAAAGGCGTGGACGAGTTGCACATGTGGACCGGCGGGAATGTCCTGCCAACCTCCTACGCCCAGGGACGGATGATCCGCTTCCTCAGCCGTTTGTATGAATCGACGCGCGGTTTGTTGAGCGTAAATGTAGGCGCTTCGGCTACTTCAGTGGCGGCTGGGTTCAATGGTGAACTGGCTTTGGGTACGTATCCACAGTTCGGGTTGGGGGAGAGTCTTGGTACATTATTGCAGTATACCGAGCTCGATGACATCATGCGTTGGATGACATTGGACATTTCACCCAACGTGGTGCGCGAATATTTATTCCAGAAGTCTTTGTATCCGGGAGCCATTCCAGCGACGAAGGATGAACAGGCGATCTCACAGGCAGTTGCACGGCAGGCTTTGTATCTGGCTGTACGTGCGTTGAAGAAGGATTTCCCAGGACCACAAACTGAGTTAATGCCGTCACTGGATCTGATCATTGCGGGCGGCGGTGTGATCAGTGATGGCGTATCGCTGGGTCAAAGTTTATTGTTGCTGCTGGATGCGATCCAACCGGTTGGCATCATGCCGATCTTGATCGATCAAAATAATTTACTGCCCTTGTTGGGTGCGGCGGCAGAGCGGAATCATTATCTGCCGGTGCAGGTGGTTGACTCGGGCGCGTTCATTGGCTTGGGGACGATCATCTCTGTGAATGCTTCAGCAAATTACGGCGATCAGGTTTTGCGCGCCAAGCTGATGTACGCCGATGGAACCGACGCACGTGTGGATGTGAAATTCGGCGGGCTTGAGATCCTGCCTTTGCCGAGTGGGCAGTCAGCACGTTTGAGCTTGCAACCGCTCAATCGGGCAGATGCAGGTTTGGGGGCGGGCAGAAGCGGAGCTGTCACAGTGACGGGCGGCGCTTTGGGCGTTGTCATCGATGCGCGCGGACGTCCATTACAACTGCCATCCGATCCTGTGCGGCGGCGTGAGCTGATCAAGAAGTGGTATTACACGGTGGGAGGTTAAATGCTGGCGCCTGTTTTGCATGTGTTACCCCTGACGACGATCGTGCGTGAACGGACCCTGCCGGTGGCGGGGAAGGTGAACGCGCATTTGAACCAGCGCGTGAACCCAACGGATGTGATCGCAGAGGCAAGTTTTGCGCGCGAGCATGTGTTGTTGGATGTGGCGCGTACATTTGGTATTTCTGCGAATGCCGCGGATAAATTGATGAAGGTCAAAGAAGGCGACCGATTGCCTGCGAGCGGATTGGTCGCTGAAATGGGCGGCATGATTCCGCGTTCGATCAAAGCGCCGCGCCCTGGGCGTGTAATGGTGGCTGGCGGCGGACAAGTGTTGATGGAAGTGGGTGACGCACGCATCGAGTTAAAAGCAGGGATGCCTGGCACGGTCATTCAGGTGATGAATGAGCGCGGCGTTGTGATCCGTACTGCGGGCGCGTTGATCCAGGGGACGTGGGGAAATGGGCGCATCGATAACGGGTTGATGGTGAGTCTGATCGATAAGCCGGATGCGGTGTTGGACCCCGACCGTTTGGATATCAACCTGCGCGGTTCGGTGATCTTGGGCGGACATGTGCGCGATGTGGAAACGCTGCGTGCAGCGGCGGAACTGCCGGTACGTGGCTTGATCATTTCAAGTTTGATTTCGTCGTTGTTGCAGACGGCTGTGCAGATGCGCTATCCGATCCTGGTGTTGGATGGTTTCGGCGCGATGCCGATGAACTCGGCTGCCTATAATTTATTGACGAGTAATAATAAACGTGAAGTGACCGTGAATGCGGAACACTTTGATCGATATAACGGGAACCGCCCCGAGGTGATCATCCCATTGCCGGTCTCGACGGAGCCGGATGAACCGAATGCTTACGAAATTTTTGCAACAGGTCAACGGGTGCGTATGCGCCGTTCGCCGCATGCCGGTATGATCGGCACGCTCGCGAATCTGCCCTCTGGTATGAGCTTATTGCCGAGCGGATTGCGCGCGCCCGCCGCTGAAGTGAAGTTGGAAAACGGCACGACCGTGCTTGTGCCTTTGGTAAATCTTGAAGTTGTGGGATAATCCATCCAATGCAATTAACGAAGAGGAGAGTGGAATATGTCAATGTACGGTGATGATAACAACATGGATACTTTTGATGATGGCGATGGTACTCCGCCTGAGGAATCAAACAATCGTACGTTTCTGTTCATCGCGGGCGGGCTGGGCATTCTGGTTTTGATCGGTCTGTGTGCGGTGGTCGGGTATTTTTTCCTCAATAACAACTCCGCCCAACAATCTGCATCGACCGCGCAGGTACAGGCTACCATGCAGCAAGCCACCATTGAGGTGGGATTGACCCAGGTGGCCCGAAGCCAGGCTGAGACTCAAGCCGCGGCTGTGACAGCTACGCTTCCTCCTACGACTACGCCTGTCATTGCCCAAGCGACCGTGACCGCCTCTCCGACTTCGAATCCTGCCACTGCCACCGTAGGCGCGGCGTTCACCCAGATCGCGCAAGCTGCTGTGACGAACACCACGCAGACCGTGATCGCCACATCCACAGCGTTGCCGAACACCGGCTTCGCGGATGATATCGGTCTGCCCGGTATGTTCGCGTTTGCGCTTGCGTTAGTGATCGTGATCTTCCTCGTGAGAAGACTGCGCGCGGCTCCAGCAAGATAAAGTTTCTTTTTGATCATGAATAAATCCTAAAGGTTTTCAAGACCTTTAGGATTTATTTTTTTAATTCAATACACAGTGTCACCCTGAGCGGAGCGAAGGGTCTCTGGTACAGTCGTAGAGATGCTTCGCCGCAAAGCGGCTCAGCATGACATGCCATTACATCTTCTTCAACAACACATCCACATCCTGGTTTACTTTCTCGAGCACATCAATTGCCCGCCCAATGGATTGACCATCAGCGGATAAGATCGCAAAGGCTTCTTCGATGCGTTCTTTCAAATGATTTGGGCGGAGTGGAAACTTGTCCGCGATAAGCAGTGCACCCTTTTCGTTCAGCCAGTATTCTTCATTGAGCGCAAACAACACCTGGAGCATACAAGCCACAGCCCGAAAGCAACAACCGGCGGCATAAACAACATCCTTGCGTTCGATGCTTTTTCTGCTGGTTCCTAAAGCGAAATCAATTTCCCACGCGAACTTCTGGATGAGCGCCTTTTGTAAAGCAGGCGGATAAGAATGAACGCGTTTCTTCAACGCCGAGAGCTGCCCATCCGCTTCCCACAGCGGTTGACAGACTGCCACCTCAGCCAAATAGATGGACGAAATGAATCCATGCGGATGCCCCGGTTGGTAGAACATATCCACTTGACCGTTAAGACAATCATCAATGACGGATTCAACTTTACTGAGGTCTCGGTATAGAAAATCCACAGCCTGTGATTGGACCGTGAGCCAGGCGCCGCCATTGATCCACGGTCCCCAGCCGCCGATCGGTGTGATCAACCCGGTACGATGACTATCGTCGATCTCAGCTGCAATACGCTCAAGCGCAACCAAATCAAGTGGGTGAGCGGAATGATAATAGATGCATAGGTCAATGTCAGATTTTGGTGTGTGCGTACCGCGTGCCCGCGACCCGCCTAGGACGATGGCATTGACACCGTCAGCGCGTTTTACTTTTTCGACGATGGCGTTGATGAGGGTTTGGGTATCCATGAAATTATTATAGCCTGTCCCTATTTGGTGTTTGCACTGACTATTGTGCTCTTCCTTGTGAGAAGGCCGCGCGCGGCTCCAACGAGATAAGATTTCTTTTTGAAATGAATAGACCCTAAAGACAAAAAATCTTTAGGGTCTATTTTTATACTAACGAGATATTCACCTTTTTTATGGTTTGGTTGGTTTTATGATTGTACTATCAACAAGTGAAAATGATTTTTCGCCCAGCAAAACTTCAGAATTTGTTATTTCTTTTACGTTCAGATAATTCGGTTCGGCTTTAAGGATCGTGATTAATTTACCTGTTTCTATATCCAACATTAAGTAATCTGCTGAAATTACATCATATTCTTCATTCCGTTTTACTTTTGCAAAAATGACTTTCGTTTCATCTGGTGACCAAATAAAATTCAATATATCTTCACTAGCATTCAAACTGATTTGAATAGTTTTTTTCGTATTGTCTTGCAAATTTTTGATGATAAGTCGCTTGTCTGTTGTGATGTAAATAAGTTTTTTGGCGTTCGCAGAAACTGAAAAATAGAAATAGTGGTCTGAAATGTAACCATTTCCAATCAGGGAGACAACATTGCCATTTGTTAAGTCCATCCTAAACAGCCCATAAACTTTGGAAGTCCCATATCCATGAGCAGGAGAGAAAAACACATATTTTCCATCCTCTGTCCAGCAATGGACTGAGGAAAGTAGATAGCTTAAGTCGTTGGTTGATTTGGAATACGAAAATTTCCAGGTATTTCCAGACAAACCAATCAATGTTACATCAGCATCCTGCTCCCATTGGGAAAGCTCCCAATTTCCATTTGGCGAAACAAAGGAATTCTCACAATCGCTTTCAAACGAGCTTTTATAGCAATTGGTTCCAGGGAAATAGAAATCGTAAATATCGTTCAACCCGCCATGTTCTAATACTGCCATTTCCGATTTGTCTTCATACCATATACCTCGGAGCGTACTTGAATAATTCATTGTTAGAATTTTTGCCTTCTCGACATCTACTGCGACAAAAACAGAGAACTCTTCCAGCATTTTTTGGGGAAAAGGTTCTCGATACAAGACAAACATCAGTATTTTATTGTCTGTAGTCCATGTGAAACCCATAGGGCCTTCACCGACGATTTTATTGTAATGCCTGTATGTAAGAGGAATTTCTGTTTCGTGCTTGGAATTATTATCGGTAATGATCAATTTAACCGGTACCTCAGATAGTTTTAATCCGATAGTGTATTTATTATCAGGAGAGTTGGCGGAAATAAAATATGGATCAGGGCTGCTGGTAGCTGGAATTGTTGTAGCCGTAGCGGCAATCTGAATAGATGGTATTGTCGTTGACACGACCACAGTTGGCTTAACATCAAACTGCTTTTCGGAAGTAAGACAACCAAACAGAAGAAATGCTGTAAGTAAGAAAAAGAGAATCTTGATACTAAAAGTTTTCATGGTTTCAAATGAAACGCCGAACTATGTTTTAAGCAGACTGTATATAAGATGCTATTTAGGAGGTTATCCTGCAAGGGGGCTTTACAGTCTGTGCGCTGTATTACATCCTATTTGCATAACCTAAACCACGCTCTTTGCCACCTGTTCGCCGTAGCCCAGCAGCGCCTTCACCATTGCCTGCGTGCGACCCTCGGCATACACGCGCAACACCGGCTCTGTCCCTGACGGGCGGATCAACAGCCACGAATCATCGGACATGATGTATTTAACGCCATCACGCTGACTGATCTCGGAGACCTTCTCGCCTCCGATCTCAGCCGGAGCCTGCTTCGTGAGAAATTCCGTCATCTCTGCCTTGGCAACGGGACGGCTCAAGCGCAAGTCTGTGCGTTCGTAAAAGGCGGGACCAACGTCCGCAAGCAAATCTTCCACCAAGCCCTGCAATGTTTTTCCAGATGCCGCAATCATCTCCACGAGCAACAAGCCCATGATCGGACCGTCGCCTTCGGGGATATGTCCCTTGAACGAGATGCCGCCTGATTCTTCGCCGCCGATCAACACATCTTCCTGCATCATGTAATCGGCGATGTGATTAAATCCAACAGGCGTTTCGTAAAGAGTTAAGCCATACCTTTTTGCCAAACGATCGATCATACGCGTGGTGGACACCGTCCGCACCACGGCGCCGGTCATGCCGCGTTTTTCAACGAGATATTTCAGCGAGAGTGCCATGATCTTATGCGGGTCAACAAAGGTGCCACGTTCATCCATCGCACCAATGCGGTCGGCATCGCCATCGGTTACGACGCCAAAATTTCCCATCCCTGAACTGACAGCGGATGCCAGCGCGCCAAGATATTTTGAGATGGGTTCGGGATGCACACTACCGAAACCGGGATTCATCTCACCGCGAATTTCAGCGATCTCACAACCTGTCCCTTGCAGGAAGGACTTGATGACGCCGCGACCCGAGCCGTACATTGCATCCACAACAAAGCGTTGCGGGTTATCGGCGATGATGTCGGTATTGATCAATGTCCGTAGGTGCTCGAAATAAGCAGGTAATGGATTGAACTTCTGGATCAACCCAGCTTCGCGTGCTTTTCGGAAGTCCATGAGGTTGGGTCCGCGTGCCTGTTCTTCGTTGTCGGTGATGTAGATTTCCACGCGGCGGCATTGTTCGGGCAGGGCCGAACCGCCGAACGCGCCTTTAAGTTTGACGCCGTTGTAGCGCGGCGCGTTGTGTGAGGCGGTGATCATTACGCCCGCAATTGCCTTTTGGTTTTTGACCGCGTACGAAATTGCAGGAGTTGGCGAGTCGGATTGTGCCAGCAGGACGGTGAATCCATTTGCGGCGAGCACGCGTGCGACTTCGCCTGCGTATCTGTCTGATAGAAAGCGTGTATCGAATCCGACCACGATCTTTTTGGGATTGGAAGTCTGCTCGCTTTTTGCTGAATTATCCCAGTAGTCTGAATCCACTGCGTCAGCAATGGCTTGCGCAACGATGCGTAGATTGTCGAATGTAAATGTGTCTGAGATCACGGCGCGCCAGCCGTCGGTTCCGAAATGAATAGGCATGTGTGGGTTCCTTTTTGGTTATGTAACGTAGGGGCGACCCTTCAAGGTCGTCAAGGTATTGACTCTCGCTGGGCGGGTCGCCCCTACTGCTTATGTTAACTTATGGAGTTACAGTAAATTCAGATGTAGCGGAGGGCTGCCAATCTGCGATCGGGGTGGCAGTGACCAATACCGCCTGGATCATCCAACCTTCGACGCGCACATCATTGACGAAGGCAAAGACATGGATCCAAACGACATTATTCACTTCTTGAAATTCATTGGGGAAGATCGTCACGGTGGCGCCGTTGCCAAGTGTGGCGATTACTTTTCCGCCTGGCTGTTCGCGAATGAACGCGCCGCCGCCCTCCGCGGCTTTGATAAACCCGATGATCGCTGTGGGTTCAGCGGTCACAGTGGAGGTGGAGGTTTGTGATGGCTTTATAGTCGCTTTTGGCGTGAGAGTGATCGAAGGTGTTTGTGTTGGGACGCCGATTATCGCAGTAGCTTGGGCAATAACAGGCGAGGGCGTGATGGTTGGCAAAGCTGTGGGCGTGTAAAGTGTTGGGGCAGCCGTAGCAGGCTCGGGCGTGGCAAGACCCGCCTTAATCTTGATCCATTGACCGAAACCAGTCGAATACGTCACGATCGCAAGGATGGCGATGATCACAAATCCAGTAAAAGTCGCACCGCTTAGCGTAGTGGGGTAGAAGCGTAAAAAGAAAAGTGTGATAATGCCGAAGAAGGTTGCCCAAACAAAATGGACTAGGAATACTTGCAAGCCTTGGGGCCAGATCCCCTCCACGCCGCTGCCCAGACCGAAACCCGCCGCGCACAACGGCAGTAAGAGTTCATAGGCAAGCAGGGCGCTTGGCAGGTACGGACGGTCTTCAGAACGCACGAATGAGATCGTCAGAATGACCGCGCCCATGGTGAGCACAACCAGCTCGGGCCACCATAGACGACTGTGGGTGAAGGCTTCGGTGAATGTGCGTGTGGAATCGGGCAGAACACGTGATGCCAAACCTGCAAGCAAGCCACTGCCGAAGATGAGCAATGAACTGACAAAGAGCGCGGTAAGAGTTTGTACGAATAGGCGCCCCGAACCTGCGATGACGGATAGTGATATGCCGATCCACGGTGTGAGCAGAGGCGCCACCAACATGCCGAAGATGAGCAGGGATTGGGCGTTGAATAAATAACCAACACCCAGGATCACACCAGCAACCAGCGCAAAAACAAAAAGCTCATACGATGGATAGGTGCGGCGGGCAAGATGTTCATAAAGTGCGTCGCGCCCGGCTTCGTCGGTTGGAAAATAAGCACGACGTTGTGCGCGTCGTCTACGTGCACGCGCCGAGATAAATTCCTGCGGTGATTCAGGAATGGGTTGTGATGGGGGGTCGGTGTAATCCATGCGCTGTAATTATACAGGATATAGGGGATGATGGAGGACGCACTGTAATTGGATGAAACCCATCGCATCTGACTCAGGGATGGCTGATCCTGTTATTGACAGACTTTTTACTTGGAGTATAATTCTCGTCCGCAAACGGCCGACTAGCTCAATGGTAGAGCAAATGACTCTTAATCATTTGGTTCAGGGTTCGAGCCCCTGGTCGGTCACAAAAAACAGTTCTCATATGAGAACTGTTTTTATTTTGCTCAATGTCATTGTAGGGATTATGATGTAAGAGTCAGTGAACAGGGCTTTCTTAAAGTCATAAGTTGGGGAGGTAAAAAAGACCTTCATCGGATATGCTTTTGTGTAGCGCACAAACCATACCGAGGAAGGTCGAGATGAAGTCTAACATAAGCCAAGAGAGG
>Ga0210377_10000070_pt1 | contig 90381 bp, 70 predicted proteins | sample PLM4_65_b1redo_FD_155480 | JGI IMG/M metagenome (GOLD analysis project Ga0210377, IMG submission 155480) | Groundwater sediment microbial communities from an aquifer in East River, Colorado, USA - PLM4_65_b1 redo | ecosystem: Environmental > Terrestrial > Soil > Riparian zone | place: USA: East... | reverse complement strand
CGCGATCGAGGATCTTGGCGGCCTCGCGGACATCGAGCCGGTCGGTCGTCTCGGCGGTCCACGGCAGGGTCGCGAGCCAGTCGAGGTAGGTGGTGATGACCGTGTACTCGGCCGAGGCCGGGTTGACCATGTCGAGGCGCGCCAGCTCCTTCTCGGCCTCCTTGCGGGCCTCCTCGGGAAGCCCGGCCTTGTCGATCTTCTCGCGCAGCTCGCGCACCGCCCCCGCCGACTCGCTCTCCTCGCCAAGCTCCTTGCGGATGACCTTCATCTGCTCGCGCAGGAAGTACTCGCGCTGCGCCTTGCGGATCTCGTCCTCGGTCTGCTCCTTGATCTCCTGGCCCGCCTTGGCGAGCCCGATCGATTTTTCGATCAGCCGGATGCCGACCTTGAGGCGGTCGATCGAGTCGATGGTCTGAAGGATCTCCTTCTTCTCCTCGAGCTCGAAGTTGAGGTGGTTGGCGACCTGGTCGGCCAGGTTCCCGGGTCCGGTCAGGTTGTTCTTGATGAGGTTGAGAATCTCGCCGGGCACCCGCGGATCGAGCTGGATCAGGTTCTCGAGCAGGTGCAGGGCATTGCCCATCAGCAGATTGGCCTCCATCGACTCGACCTCGGCCTCGTCGATGCAGGCGACCCGCGCCTTGAGGTAGGGCTCGGTCTGGAGGTACTCGGCGACCCGGAACCGGCGCAGACCGAGCAGGATGATCTGGATGGTGTTGCCCGAGACGTTGAGCTTGTTGACCAGCCGCGCCGCCACACCAATGCCTGACAGTTCGTCGATCGGCGGCACCTCGATCGAGGTGCTCTTCTGCACCACCAGCCCGATGATCGACTCGGGCTCCATGTCGCGGATCAGGCTCAGGTTCTTCTTGCGCACCACCTGGAGGTTCACCACCATCTGCGGGAAGACGACGGTGGAGGCCAGCGGGATGATGGGCAGCTCGGCCGGGATGTCGCATTCGAGCATCTCGGACGACGGCTTGACGGCGGCAGGGACGGCGCGCTCGATGGCGCCCGAACGATCGGCGGCCGCCTTCTTGTGGGACTGGCTCATGGGCTCCTCAGTCGACCCGGCGGCCGTCAGGGAAGAAGCGGTAGGCGATCACCTTGTAGACCAGTTTCGCGACGAGGAAATCGCTCGCCGCGTCGCCCGGGATTGGCCGCAATTCGTTCACGTCGAATCCCACCACCTTCTTCCGCCGACAGAGCCCCCGGATGAAGTCCAGCGTCTCGTGCCATCCCGGCCCCCCGGGCTCCGGCGTTCCGGTGCCCGGGACGATCGCCGGGTCGAAAAAATCGACGTCGATCGTAAGGTATATCTCGTTCGTGAGCCGGTCAACCAGATCCAGCGTGGCGCCCGGATCCCGCATGAACTCGCGCGGTGGGACCACCATGAGGCGCCGCTCGCGGATGAAATCCCCCTCCTCCTTCGACAGGCTCCGGATGCCCACCTGGAGGGTCGGGATGCGGCCGGCGAAGTGCCGCATGATGCAGGCGTGGTTGTAGGCGGATCCGTCGAACGACTCCCTGAGATCGCCGTGGGCGTCGAGTTGGACCACCGACAGCCGGGGGTGCTTCTTCTCGTACGCCTTGATGGCCCCGATCGAGACGCTGTGCTCGCCGCCAAGGACCACCGGCATCTTGCCCATGGCGAGGTAGCGGCCGACGGTCGCCTCCACCTTGGCCGCCATCACCTCGGGCGGGTCGTCGTTCCCCGAGACCGGCGCGATGGTGTGGATCCCGATCTCGGCCGGCTCGAGGCCGATCTCCTCGTCGTAGATCTCCATGTGCCGCGAGGCCTCGATGATCGCCTCGGGCCCCGCGGCCGTGCCCTTCTGGTAGGAGGCGGTCCGGTCGTACGGAACCGGGACCATGACGATGCGGGCGCGCTCGAGGGAGGCCAGGCCGGGTTCGAGCGCCCCGAACCCCGGCGCGACCGCCTCGGAACCGCTCACGGGATCAGGACGGCGGCCGAGACGACGGTGACCCACCAGCCGCGCTTGTCGCCCACCGCCGACTGGGTCACGTTGATCGTCCGGTAGATCTGGTTGCTGATCTTCCAGATCTCCTTGCGGGTGTCGTAGGAGCTCTCCGGGTCGTACTCGACGCCGTGGATCGTCGCCAGCATCTGGGCGGCCAGGTCTTCGGCGTAATCGCCCGCGACCTCCTCGGTCTGCCCGTAGGAGTGGTGCTCGCTGAGGTAGCCGTGCGAGGTCGTCGATTTCGAAGGGATCGCGATGCCCACCGACGAGGCGATGAGCCGGTGCGGCTCGTTGGTCTCGGACTGGCTCATGACGACGAAGACCACCTCGCCGGCCCTGAGGTACTTGAGACCCTGCGATTTGGGGATGATCTTGCAGCCGGGCGGAAAGATGCTGCTGACCCGGACGAGGTTGAAGTGGGCGATGCCGGCGTCGCGCAGCGCCATCTCGAAGGAGTTGAGCTTCTCCTTGTGCCGCCCCACACCCTTGGTCAGAAAGAGCTTCTTCGATACGAACATCCGCGTCGTGCCTCCGTGAACGTTGTGTGGTGGGATGCGCATCTTGCCGCGCGCCGGCACTATATACAGAAGATGGCAGGGGGGGTCAACCCACCGGGCGGGCGGCCCGCCGCGGCGTTGACAGCCGTCGGCGCGGGGGGCTAGCCTCGCACCGGTGTCGGCAGGTCGCGCCGGCGGGCCGGCGCGACCTGCGGGGAGGGACGATGAGCGACATGCCGGATGTCCTCGAAGGCTCCTGTCTGTGCGGCCGGGTGCGCTACCGCGCTTCGGCCCCCTGGGGCGAGATGGACAATTGCCACTGCATCCACTGCCGCAAGAGCCATGGGGCGGCCTTCGCGACCTACATCGAGACGCGCAGCGAGGCGTTCGAGTGGACTGCCGGCCGGGAGAACCTCGAGACCTACATGGCCGACACCGGCACGAAGCGCAGCTTCTGCCGCACGTGCGGGTCGACGCTGACCTGCTGGACCGACGCCGATCCCGCCGTCCTCGAGATCGCCGCCGGGACGCTCGACACGGCGGTGACGATGCGCCCGCGCTCGCACATCTTCGTGCGCAGCAAGGCCCCCTGGGTCGAGATCCTCGACGATGTGCCGCAGTACCGGACCTACCGCGACACCGCCGCGAAGTGATCGCCGCGCCGCGGGCTCAGATCGACGCGCGCCGCAGGCGCAGCGCGTTGGCGATCACGGTGACCGAGCTCAGGCTCATGGCGGCGGCGGCCAGCATCGGGCTCAGCACCCAGCCGAGAAAGGGGTAGAGCGCCCCGGCGGCGATCGGGATGCAGAGCGCGTTGTACACGAACGCGAAGAACAGGTTCTGGCGGATGTTGCGCAGCGTCGCGACCGCCAGGTTGCGCCCCCGCACGAGCCCCTCGAGGTGGCCGCGCACCAGGGTCAGCCCGGCGCTGCCGATGGCGACCTCCGTGCCGGTCCCGAGCGCGATGCCGACATCGGCGGCGGCCAGCGCCGGTGCGTCGTTGACGCCGTCGCCGACCATCGCCACGCGCCGTCCCCCGGCGCGCAGGGCGCCGACGAGGGCGCTCTTCCCTCCGGGCGGCATCTCGGCCTCGACGCGGTCGACGCGCAGCCGGGCCGCCACTGCCTCGGCCGTGACCCGGCTGTCGCCGGTGGCCATCACCACGAAGAGACCGGCGCGGCGCAGGTGCTCCACGACCCCGGCCGCCTCGGGGCGCAGCGGATCGGCGATCGCCAGGAACCCCGTCACGACGCCGTCGACGGCGACGAATACCACCGTCCGGCCCTGGTACCGCTGCGCCTCGGCGGCGTCGCCGAAAGCGCCCGCGCCGACGAAGTCCTCGTTGCCCACCTCCACGCGGCGCCCGTCGACGACACCGCGCGCCCCGAGCCCCGTCAATGAGGCGAACGACGCCGGGTCGGCGAGTCGCAGGCCGCGCCGCCGCGCCGTCTCGACGATCGCCGCCGCCAGCGGATGCTCGCTGTGGCGCTCGATCGATCCCGCCAGGCGCAGGATTTCCGCTTCGCCGGAAGCGCCGGCCGCCACGATGGCCTCCACCACCGGCCGCCCGAGCGTGAGGGTGCCGGTCTTGTCGATGACCAGCGTGTCGGCGCGGGCCAGCGCTTCGAGAGCGGCGGCATCGCGCACCAGCACGCCCAGGGTCGCGCCGCGGCCGGCCGCCACCATGACCGACATCGGCGTCGCCAGTCCGAGGGCGCACGGGCAGGCGATGATCAGCACCGCCACGGCGCTGACGAGGGCATGCGCCAGCCGCGGCGCGGGCCCGGCGAGCGACCAGATCGCGAAGGTCCCGACCGCAACCACCATGACCGCGGGGACGAACCAGGCCGCCACCCGGTCGGCGACCCTCTGGATCGGGGCGCGGCTGCGTTGCGCCTCCGCAACCATGCGGACGATGGCGGCCAGCAACGTCGCCCCGCCGACGCGCTCGGCGCGCATCACGAGGGAACCGCTGCCATTGACCGCCCCGCCGACCAGGTGCGCGCCCGTGGTCTTCGGCACCGGCATCGACTCGCCGGTCAGGAGCGATTCGTCGACCGCGCTCGTCCCCTCGACCACCACACCGTCGACCGGGACGCGCGCGCCGGGACGCACCAGCAGAAGGTCGCCGGGCGCGACGGCGTCGAGCGCCACCTCCTCCTCGCGGCCGCCGTCGCGCAGGCGCACCGCCTTCCCGGGCAGGAGGGCGGCGAGCGCCCGGATCGCCCCGCCGGTGCGGGCACGGGCGCGCAGCTCGAGCACCTGCCCGAGGAGCACGAGGACGGTGATGACCGCGGCGCTCTCGAAATAGAGCGGCACGGTACCGCCGGCCGAGAGAAACGCCGCCGGCATCGCCCCCGGGGCGAGCGCCGCCACGGCGCTGGACCCGAAGGCGGCCAGGGTGCCGGTCGCGATCAGGGTGAACATGTTCAACCGCCGGTTGACGAGCGACATGGCGCCGCGCAAAAGAAGGGGCCAGCCGCAGACGAAGACGACCGGGGCCGCCAGCAGCAGCTGCAGCAGCGGCCGTTGGGCGGCCGCCGGATCCCCGCCATGCCCGGTGCCGTGCATCGCGCCCATCGCCAGTGCGAAGAGCGGTACCGTGAGGACGGTCCCGGCGGCGAGGCGCCAGGCCATGTCACGCAGCTCGGGCGAGGCCGCCATCCGTCCCGCCGCGTCCGCGTCCGTCCCGGCGGTTCCCGCCTCGGGCACCGGCTCGAGCGCCATGCCGCAGATGGGGCAGGACCCGGGGGCATCGCGGACGATCTCCGGGTCCATCGGGCAGGTGTACTTCCGGCGGCGCGCCGCCGGAGCGCCGCCTGCGCCGCTCACGGTGGCCGGCATCCCGGCGGGGTGGGCTCCCGAGCCCGGCGTCCGCGCCAGGTAATGGGCCGGATCGCCGGCGAAGCGCTCGCGGCACCCCACGCTGCAGAACCAGTAGGTCGTGCCGGCATGATCGTGCCGCCCGGCCGCCCGGGCCGGCTCAACCGTCATCCCGCAGATCGGATCCGTCGCCGGCATGCAGGCATTCTACCGCCTGCGCGGAATCCCGGGCGCCGCGCCTTGACCGGCCGGCGGGGAAGACCCCACAATGCCCCGCGGAGGGCGCGGCGGCGCGCCGGAAGGGAGCCGGATGCAGGACGAAACACCCTATGGTCTGAGCCTCGAGCCTGACCGCGCCAGCCGCCACAGCCTCGGCATCCATGCCTCCCCGGCCGAGGTCTACCGCGCCCTGACCGAGCCGGCCGAACTGGTCCGCTGGTTCGTGGCGGCGGCCGAGGTCGACCTGCGCCCGGGCGGCGCCTTCCGCTGGATCTTCGGCCGCGCCAGCGGCGACCCCGGCCCCCATCCCCTGGTGACAACCGGCGAGTTTGCCGCGGTCGTCAAGCACGAGATGCTGCGGCTCAAGATCCTCATCGAAGATATCGAGACCGAGCTCGAGTTCCGCATCGACGCTTGGCGCGACGGCGCCGTCCTGACCGTCACACATTCGGGCTTCCCCGGCGACGAGGAATGGGACGAGACCTTCCGCGCCCTCGACCGCGGCTGGCAGACCGAGATGCACGCCCTCAAGATCGTCCTCGAGCGCGGGCGCGGCATGCTGCGCGCGGCCGATCGGCACGTGCGGCGGGTCGACGCGACCGCCGAGGATCTGTTCGCCGGCTTCACGACCAAGGCGGGGCTCGAAATGTGGCTCGCCGAGCACGCCGCCCTCGACGCCACCCCGGGTGGCGAGTTCCTCCTGGAGTGGAACGGCCACGAGGCGATCCGCGGCCACTACGCGGTCTGCGACCCCGATCGCTTCCTGCTCATGACCTGGGAGAGGGAGAAGCCGTCGCTCGTGCGCGTTCACCTCGATCGCGACGAGGACGAGGGACGTGTCGAGCTGACTCTCGACCACATCCTGTTCGCCCCGTCGCTCGCCGCCATCGAACGGCACGACTGGGAGGCGGCGCTCGACCGCCTCGTGGCCGCGATCATGGTCGCACGCCCGGTCTGAAGGGTGCGTGTTGTTCAGTCCGCCAGCGGCACGGCGAGACCGCGGCGCACGAAGAGGATCTCGCCGCGCACCACCCGGCCCGGGAAGGCCGCCCGCACGGCTTCCGTGTAACGCGATATCTGGTCACGGTACGCAGCGGCCATGCTCTCAGGGGAGCCGGTCACCTCATCGGTCTTCCAGTCGCCGACGACGAGGGTCCCGCCCTCCTCGAACAGGATGTCGCAGGCCCCGGTCCAGACCTGGCCGTCGGCGGCGCGCCAGATCAGGGCGAGTTCGCGTCCGTGCAGTGTCGCCCCTGCCAGCCGGCGGGGCAGCGGCGAGGCGAGGAATCCTTCGAGGATGACGCCGGTCTCCCCCGCGGCCGCCGCCGCCAGCTCCGCTCCGGCGGCGGCGGGGATCTCGAGGTCGACGGCGCGGGCGGCTTCGTCGGCGGCGCGCTTCCGCAGGCCGGGGCCGTCGCGGAAATCCCAGACCTCGAGGGCGGCGTGCACGCCGATGCCGGCGTACCGCCGCACCTCCGGGAGTTCCGGCCGCCGGCCGCGGTCGGCGGCGCCGGGGCGCGCCGGTCGCGCCGCGGCGGCCGCGCCCTCGGGGCTCGCGTGATCCTCGGGACGGGTGCCGGAGGGTGATCGCAGCGGCGGGACGGCGGCCGCGGCGAGCGCCGCGCCGGCATCCCGACCGGCGCGGGCGGCGCGCTCGATCGGCGCCAGGTCGGGGACGGGAGCGCGGCGCGGCGCGGGCGCCGCCGGGCGCAGCACCCGGTGCTCCACGTCGCCCCCCTCGAGCGGGCCGTCGGCCGGGAAGGCGCCGTCGTCGCCGAGCCGATATCCCAGCGCCGCCAGGCGATCGCGCCAGGGAGCGCGTCGATCACGGTGGCTGTTGACGAGGATGAGCCGCTCCCGCGCCCGCGTGCAGGCGACATAGAAGACCCGGCGCTCCTCGGCCTCTTCGTGGCGGCGGGTCTCGAGGGCATGCAGCGCCCAGGCCGCGTTCCAGCGTCGCGCCTCGAGCCGCAGCGCCAGCAAGCCCGAGTCCCCGCGCCGCAGCCAGGCGGCCGCGGCGCCGGTGTCGCGCCCGCCGCGACCCTCCTCGCGCCCGAGATCGGGGACGAAGACCACCGGGTACTCGAGCCCCTTGGCCTTGTGGATCGACAGGACACGGACGGCGTCGTGGGTCTCGTCCGCCAGCGGACTCTCGCCCTCGGGCGTGCGCCCCTCGAAGGCCGCCTCGATGACGGCGATCGCCTCGGGGAGCGACAGCCCGCGGGCCGCGCGGTCGCGGGCGATCGCCGCCATCTTGCGCAGGTTCTGGAGGCGTTGCGGGCCGTCGTGCGTCGCCGCGTGCAGGAGCGCCAGGGGGGTGGAGGCGAGGGCCTGCTCGACGACGCTGTCGGCGGGGAGGCGGCGCGTCGCGGCGCGGAAGCGCTCGAGCCACGCGAGGGCGCGCGCCAGGTTCGGATGGGCGCCCGGGTCGGGCGGGATTGAATCGGGAAGCCCGATCCGGCCGCCGGCGCGGGCGAAGCGCGCCATCTCGTCGTCCGGCACGGCGCCGAGCGGTGAGCGCAGCACGGCCAGCAGGGCGGGCGCGTCGTTGGGACTCGCCACGGCGCGCAGCAGCATCAGCAGGTCGGAGACCTCCGGCCGCTCGTGGAAGTCCCGGCCCCCTTCGATGACGAAGGGAATCCCGGCGGCGCGCAGCGCCCGCGCATGCAGACCCGAGTGGGTCATGGCCCTGAACAGGATGGCGATATCGCGATAGCGATGCGCCCGGCGCGACCCCGCGGTCCCCGCGTGCGCCGCGATCCAGGCGGCGATGGCGGCGGCCTCGGCGGCGCGCCGTTCGCCGGCATCGGCGCCGGCCGCCGCCTCGACCGAGGCGATCATGACGCGCGGGCCGTCGTCGTCGCCTTTTGGGCGCGCCGACTCGATGCGGTCGTAGGGCGGCTCGTGCTCGCCTTCCCATCGGCCGGCGGGTCCGAGCCAGCCCTCGAACAGGCGATTCACCGGCGCCAGCAGCGACGCGGGGCTGCGGAACGAGGCGGTCAGGCGAAGCTCGAGGCCGCCGCAGCGCGTGACATGGGCGACGGCGCGGCGGTAGGCGGCGATGTCGGCGCCGCGGAAGCGGTAGATCGACTGCTTCGGGTCGCCGACGATGAACAGCCGTCCCGGCTCGAGGGCCGTGCGGTAGGCGTCGGCCGCGGGAGGAGTCTCGCCGCCGGCGAGGAAGAACAGGATCTCGTACTGCAGCGGGTCGGTGTCCTGGAATTCGTCGACCAGGAGCCGCCGGTAGCGCCCGCCGAGCTCGCGGCGCACGCCGTGGTCGCGGGCGAGCAGGTCGCGCGCCCGCCGCAGCATCGCATCGAACGAGACGAATCCCCGCGCCAGCAGGCGCTCGCCTGCGGCCGCGGCCGCAGGACCGGCGACCGCCTGGATGGCCGCGGCGGCTTCGTCGTCGAGGCCGGCGAGCAGCCGCAGCAGCTCCCTGGCCGGTGTGCACTCGGTCTCGGTCTCGGCGGCGCTCACTCCGGTTGCGCGCCGGCCGGGGTCGCCGACCTTCTCCTCCGCGGCCGCGTCGATCGGCATCGGACCGACGGCGGCGCGCAGGCCCGGTCCGCCGCCGGCGAGGAATGCCTCGAGGTAGACGACGGCGGCGTCGAGGAACTGCTGGAACTTCGGGCGGAATCCGCGCCCTCGATCGCGCACCCCCCGCACCCCGAGCAGCGCCGCGCGGGCGGCGTCGCCGAGCAGGACGACCGGGTCGGCGGCGGCCGCCGGGAGGCGGGCCTCGTCGGGGAGCGCGAAGCCGGACAGGGCGAGCGCCACCTCGCGCACACGCGCCGGCGGGTCGCCCGCGCCGAGCGCCTGCCGCCATGCCGCGGCGCGTGTCGCCGCCGGACCGAGGTCGGCCCCCAACTGGCTCGTCCAGGCCTCCTCGAAGATGCGCTCGAAGGCCGATCCGTCGTCGGCGGCGAACAGCGGGTCGACACCCGCCTGGCGCGGGTAGCGCCGCAGGATGTCGGAGCAGAAGGCGTGGATGGTGCCGATGGCGGCGCCATCGAGGGCGTGCAGGGCGGCAAGGGCCGCGGCGCGCACCCGTTCCGCCGGCATCCCCTGGGTTGCCAGCCACCGCCAGGATCGATCGCCGTCCTCGGCCGGGTCGGGTGCTGCGTCGATCGAACCGGCCGCACGACGCAGCAGCCGCTCCAGCCCGCGGCCGAGGCGGACCCGGAGCTCGGCCGCCGCCTTCTCGGTGAAGGTGATGAGCGCCAGGTTCTCGAGCGCCGTCGCCCCGGAACCGACGAGGTTGAGGGCCCGCTCGACCAGGATCGCGGTCTTGCCGGTGCCGGCGCCGGCCGTGACCACGAGGTTGCGGTCGAAGAGGGTCGTCGCCCGCTCCCGGTGTTCGTGGTCGGGCGGAGGGGAGGCCGTGGCGGTCGCCGGACGTGTCATGTCTCGTTCTCCGTGGATCGGTCCGGGTTTCGGAGGGCGACGCTCGCGAGCGTCGGAGAGCGCGAGCTCTTGGCGCGGGTCGCACGAAAGCGCGCCAGCGCCGGATGCGCCCGCAGGCGGTCGAGCGTCGGGCCGTGATGCCGCCGGCACGCGCGGGCGTAGGGGCAGCGCCCGCAGCGGGCAGGCTCGGCATCGAGCGGGTAGAGTCCGGCGCGGGCGAGATCACGCAGCACCGCGAGGGTCTCGATGAATCCTCCGCGCCAGGTGTTGAAGCGATCCGGAGAGAGCAGGGCGGTGCGGTCCTCGGGAGAGTCGTGTGCGAAGGCGGGACCGACACCGAGGACCTCGGCGTGCACGGCCGGGTGCGCCGCCGGCGCCGGTGCGCCGCCTTCGGCACGCTCCGCCAGCAGGATGTAGAGCGGCATCTGCAGCCGCAGGCCTTTCAGGATCGGCGCCGGTCCAACGAAGGCCGCCGGCCGGCCGCCGGTCTTGTAGTCCGACACCACGAGGCGATCGGCGAACCGCAGCAGGCGGTCGAAGCGGCCTCGCAGGCGGAGCTCACCCTGGCCTTCGCCGAGCGGGATCGACGCCTCGGCCGGGTGCTCGAGACGCGGCGGCTCGAGCGCGGCGCCGACAACCGCGGCGTCATGCAGGGCGAATTCGCCGAGCGCCGCCAGCCACTGCGCGCCGAGGAGGTTCCAGAGCCCCGGGTACCGGGCCTGCATGCGCGTCGCGATCGGGGCGCCGCGCCGGCCCCAGATCTCCTCGAGGAGGGCGCGGATGCGTCCGGCGCCGTGGGCGCCGGACGCCGGCGCCCGCCCCGCGCCCGCGTCCGCGGCGCCCACCGGCGTGAACAGCGCCGCGTAGAGATCGCGCAGGACCTCGTGCGCCAGCGCCCCCATCTCGCGGGCCTCCGCTTCGTGCGCCTCGGGTGGCGCCTCCCACTCGTCGATGTGCAGGACGTGGCGGAAGAAGAACTGCTGCGGGCAGCCTCCCAGGGTCTCGAGACGCGACGGCGACCAGGTCGCGGGCTCGTCGCCGGGGGCGCCGACGAGCGCGTCGAACGGCGTGGGCGCCGCGCCATCGATCGACTCGAGGAATGCCAGGCCCGGCGGCACCGCGGCGTCGGCGCCGACACCGCCGCCGAGCATCGACGCGGCGTCGGCGCCGGCGAGCGCCGCCCCGAGCCGGCCCGGGGAACGACAGGCGAAGGCGGCGGCCAGCCCCGCCTCGGGGCGGGCAATCAGCCCTTCGTCAACCGCGGCGAGGATGCGCGCGGCCGGGTCGGCGCTCACCCGCGCAGCGGCGGCGTCGAGCCCCTCGAGGTCGGGCGTGCCGAGGGCCAGGCGGGCGATCTCCCGCAGCGCCAGGCTCGGTGTGCGCGCCTTCCCCTCGTCGTCGGCGCGCTGCCAGAGCACCACCAGCCGATGCCGGGCCGCGCCCATGAGGTGCGCCAGCAGCAGGTGCTCCTCGTGGCGTGCCTCCGAGGCCAGTTGCAGGGGACGGCGCTGCGCCTGGCGCAGCAGCCGGCGATCGTCGTCGGGCAGGAACGGATCCTCGCGCGGACGGCGCGGGAACAGGTCGGCGTTCATGCCGATCACGACCACCGTGTCGAACGACAGCCCGCGCGCCTGCATGGCGTCGAGCACCCGCACGCCGCCGCCGTCGCCCTCGACCGGCGTTCCGTCCGCCGCGACCGACCCGATCGGGATCGTCGCGCCTTCGACGGCGCGCGCGACCGCGGCGGCCCCGGCGCCCGGTGTCAGCCGCAGACCGGCGGCGTCGAGGGCCTCCATGTCGGCCAGGGCGTCGAGGACCAGGTCGGCGCCGGGGGGCGGGTTCGGTGCGTCGTAGCCGTCGACGTGACGGCGCAGGAGGTCGGCGCAGGCGGCGGCCCAGGCGCTCCAGCGACGCGCCCCCGCCAGGGGCTCACCCGCCCGCGCCAGCACACGCACGAACTCCGCGAGTCGTCGCGCCTCGAGGCGGCGCGCCGCGGCGGCGCGGGCCGCCTCGTCGCGCTCCGACGGGCCCGCCGCCTCGGACAGGGTGGGGCGCTCGGCGTCGACCCACCCGGGCAGACGGTCGGCGATCAGGGCGCGCCCGCCGGTGATTTGCCAGTCGCGCAGCAGGCGCTCGGCCAGGTCGGCGCGCGGCAACTCCTCCGGGCGCCGCACGCCGCCACCGGGAGCGCGCACGAGGCCGGTGCGCAGCAGGTCGCACAGGACGGCGGCGGGGAAGTCGTCGGCGAGGCAGCGCAGGAGCCACGCCGCCGCCTGGACCGCGGGCTGGCGCGTGGCGGGAAGACCGGCCGACGACTGGAAGGGGAGGCCGTGGGTCGCGAAGACCGGCCCCATGTGCAGCGTGTACGGCTCGAGCGTGCGCGCCACCAGGGCGAGTCGCGACGGGCGGCGCGCCGTGCCGCCGTCGCCGGCGCGCCAGTCGCGCAGCAGACCGCGCACCGCCTCACCGATCTCGGCGGCAGGGCCCTGCGCGTGGCCGAAGGCGAACGACCCCGGCGCCGGACCGGGACGCGCCTCCTCCTCGTAGAGCAGCGGCAGCCGATCGCCGAGCAGGCGGACCGCGGCCGCCGCGTCGGATCGGACGGTCACGGGCTCGACCCCGAGGTGCCGGCGCCAGAAGCCGCGCGCGTAGGCGAAGGCCGGGGCGACGGGGTGGCCGGGCGCGAGACAGATCAGCGGGCGGCCGGCGGCGGCGAGCCCGCGCAGGAGGTCGAGGTTGATCCCGGTCAGCTCGTAGGCGCCGTAGTGCACGATGGTATCGAAGCGCGCCGCGAAGTCGGCCGCATGGGGGACGGCGCGCGCCACACGCCCGCAGCGATCCGAGAAGCCGATCGACTCGAGCCGGCCGAGCAGGGCGGCATAGCGCTCGTACAGTCGCAGGATGTTGCGCCCGCCCGCCGACAGGCGTCCCTCCGGCCCCTCCGCCCGGTCGGGCGCGGCGCGCGCCTCGATGCCGGCCTCGCGCAGATCGTCGAAGGTCGCGCGCAGGGCGGCGGCGCTGCCGGGGCGCGCGCCCATCCATGCGGCCAGCTCGCCGCCGGCGCGCGTGGCGACCTCGGCGACGATCGCCTCGCGGGCGCCGTCGCCGAGCGCCCTCGGCAGGGTCACGCCGGCGGCGCCGGCGATGGCGCGCGCCAGACCGTCGTGGTGGAAGAAGCGCACCGCGGCGAGAACGCCGGCCCGTTCGGCGAGGCAGACCTGCAGGTGGACGATCAGCCGCTGTGTCGGGACGACGATTGCCACCGGCGCCAGCGGGCCGGCGCGCGCCTTGACCGCGTGGAGGATCGCCGCGAGCCGCTCCTCGAGCACGGCATAGTCGTGGTGGATTTCGACCGAGGTATTCTCCGGCACCCGGGGCCCCCGACGGCGTGACGCCGGCCGATGATAGCCGCGCGGGCGGCGGCGACGCCACGGGAGGCGCTGGGCGCTATGTTCCTTCGGGGTCGGCGTCGGGGGCGAGCGCCCGGCTGCTGCGGCTCATGAACTCGGCGATCTCCTCCTCGAGCGACTTCTCCGGCTCGGCCGCCCGGCGCACCGGGCGGCGTCGCGGCGGCGGGGCGGGCGGATCCTCGGGGCCCTCGTCGATGCGCCGCCGGGCACCCGTCATGGCGGCGGTGAGATCGGGCTCGTGAGCCGGCTCGGGCGCCGGCTCGGGGGCCGGACGCGGCGCCGCCGGCCGGCGCAGGGACGAGGGGATGGCCTCCGCCGGCGGCAGGAAGGCGTCGACGAGGAGGGTGTCTTTGGGGCTGCGCACCTCGCGCTCGAGCCGCATGAACAGGTCCTGGCCGTCCACAGCGGTGGTCATGCCGCGCTCTTCTCCTCCTGCTGGAACATCCGCAGGCCGCGGCGGGCGCTCTCGTTCAACGGGTCGAGATCGACGGCGCGTGTCCAGGCCTCGACCGCCTTCTCGGCCTGTTTCATGGCGTAGTAGGTGTTGCCGAGGTTGGTGTAGGCCACCGACGAGTCGCCGGCGTTCTCGATCGCCAGACCGAACATCTGCGCGGCGCGGTCGAACTGCGCCGAGGTGTGGTACAGGAAGCCGAGGTTGTTGTAGGCCTCGCCCATCGCCGGGTCGGCGTTGAGCGCCTGGCGGAACGCCTCGATCGCCTCGGGCTCGCGGCCCATGCGCGAATGCACCAGCCCGAGGTTGTTGAGGGCCTCGGCGTAGGCCGGCTGCAGCTCGATCGCCTTCAGGAAGGCGTCGCGCGCCGCCTCGAGCGCGCCGCGGTAGTAGAGGGCGACGCCGCGGTTGTTGCAGGTCACTGCCTCGTCGCGCCGCGCCGATTTGAGGTCGGTCTCGTCCTTCTTCATGCGGGTCTCGAGGGCGTGGGCGATCGTGCGGCTCGATTCCTCGCCGGCCTCGAGCCGCTGGGTCAGCGCCGCCACCGACTGGTCGTTCTTCTGGGTCCGGGCGAGAAGGAGCGACATCTCCTCGAGCAGGCGATCGGCGACCTTCTGCTGGACCTCGAGGATCGAGGCCATCTGCGATTCGAGACGGGCCAGCGCCGAGCCGAGCGCGTTGACGGTCGATTCGAGGGCGGCCGTGCGATCGGCGGCCAGGGCGGCCTGCTCGAGGGCGGCGTGGATGTCGGCCTCCGGGCGCGCCGCCGCCTCCTCGACGAGGCGTGTGGTGGCGCGACCGGCGATCGCCAGCCCGCAGTCCTTCTGGATGCGATCGTAGAAGCGGCACCCATCGTAGAGGCACTCCCGGTCGACCGGCTGGCCGGTCGCATCGACGGGTGGGAGGGCCGAGAGCATCGGGCAGACGATCTGGCTCACGCCGCGGCTCCTTCGCCGAATGTCAATGAGGTCTCGGCCTGCAGGCGTCGGCTGCCGCCCAGCAGATCGGCCGCGACGATGTCGCGGTAGGCGCGCTCGAGCGCGGCGCGGGCGCGCGGATCGGCGTCCCGCGCCACGAGCGCCTCGAGTGTCGTGATGGCGAGCGGGATGTCGCCGGCGCGCAGGGCGCCGAAGGCGAGGAGCGGGGTCGGGCCGGCGGCGCGCAGCTGCTCGGCGGCGCGCAGGTAGTCGCCGCGCCGCAGCGCGACCTCGCCGCGCAGGGTTCGGCGCGCCGCCACGTCGAGGCAGCGATCGCCGTGGCTCGTGATCAGGGCGTCGGCCTCGGCGTGAGTCCCAAGCTCGAGGCAGGCGCGCACCGCGGCCGCCAGGTCGGCGGCACGCGCGGCGCCGTCGCCGGCGCCGCTCTTCCGGCCGGCGCGCGCCTCCTCCTCGAGAGCCGCGCGCAGGCGATCGGCGCGCCGGCGCAGGAGATCGGTGTGCAGGGCGTGCGCCTGCCCCAGGAACTCGTTGCGGTCGGTCGTCAGGCCGGCCGCCTCGGCGAGACGCGCTCGGGCGGCGTCGGCATCGCCGCGCGTCGCGGCGCAGCGTGCCAGGCGCAGGAGCATCGGCAGGCGGACGGCGCGCGCGCCGGCGCCGGGAAGCCGGCGCGAGAGCAGGTCCTCGGCCTCGGCGGGCCGCTCGGCCGCCATGAGGAGGTCGGCCAGCACGAGGGCGCACTCCGGCCAGTCGGGTCGCTGCCCCGCCAACCCGTGGATATCGCGCAGCACCTCGGGAACGAGACGCGGAGAGAGCCGCGCCGCCTCGGTGAAATCGGCGAGCGCCGGCGCGTTGTGCGCCAGCTTCAGGCGGATGCGGGCGCGCACCAGCCACGCCTCGGCCATGCGCGGGTTCGATTCGACGAGGGCGTCGAGCCCGAGCAGCGCCTCCTCGCCGAGGGCGAGGTCGCCCGCGGCCGCCTCGCCGTAGGCCCGCGCGGCGCGCTCGTGCTGCCCGGCCCGGGCGCAGGCTTCGGCGAACAGCAGGGTCATCGGCGCCAGCGCAGGGTGCCGGCGATGCAGGTCCTCGAGACGATCCAGAAGACCGATGGCGTCGGTGGGCGTGCGCGCGATCGCCTCGGCCAGCCGCTCGGCCGCCTGCAGCACCTGGCCGCGGCCGGCCAGCACCTCCGAGCAGGCGAGCCAGGCCGGCGTGCATGCCGGGTCGGCGATCAGGATCTCCTGGAGCCGGCGCAGGGCCAGCGGCGCGATCGTCGGGTCGAGCCGGGCCGAGCTGGCGAGTCTCTCGGCGGCGCGGGCGTTGGCGCCGAGCGCCTGCAGTGCGCGACCGAGCTCGTAGTGCGCCAGGGGATGGCCGGGCTGGGCCTCGAGGATCCCATCGAGGTGGGCGGCGAGGCGCTGCGCCGAGGAGGGGTGCGCGTCGAGGTGGACGGCGATCACCTGCACCGCCTTCTGGTGCTGGCCGGTCTCCTGGAGCAGGCTGATCAGGGCGAGACCGGGCAGCGGGTCGGCGGGGAAGGAGCGGGCGACCGCTTCCATCTCGAGAACGACGGAATCGTGCAGGGCCGTGTCGCCGGCGCGCGCCGCCTTGAGCGATTCGATCGCCTCGGCCGCATGCCCTTCCTGCGCCTGCAGCTTGGCGAGGGCGAGGCAGCCGAAGGGGTGCTTTCCCTCCACCTCGATCAGGCGTCGCAGGCGGGCGATCACCTCGCCCGCGAGACGGCGATCGCGCTTGCTGGCGGCGAAGTAGCGGCGCACGGCGCCGTCCGTGTCGCCCTTCTCGGCGAGGGCGTCGGCCATGGCCAGCGAGATCGACGCGGTGCTCTCGTCGTCCTTCCGCTTGAGGGTCTCGCGGCCGACCTCGAGGGCGCGATCGAGCTGGCGCGCCAGGAGGAGCGCATGCATCAGGGCGGCGCGCGCCGGCATGTCATCAGGCGTCTCGGCGACCAGGCTCTCGTAGCGCGTGACGACCCGGGCCAGCAGGGCGGCGTTCGTCGGCCCGGGCCGGTTGAGCTCGGTGCGCGCCGCCTCATGGTCGCGCATGTCGACATAGATGGTGGCGAGCAGGTAGCGCGCCTCGGCGGCGCGCGGGTCGGCGCGATCGAAGCGCTCGAGGGCGGCGCGCACCTCGGCGACTCGCTCCGGGGCCGATTGCAGAGCCTCGCGCAGCGACGCCGCGGCCGCGGGCAGGAGGCCGGTGTGGAACGGGGCCTCGCCGCGCGCGAAGTGGACCGCCACCGGGAGGGGCGACCGCGGCTCGAGCGTCTCGAGGAGCCCCACCACGCGCGCCGCCAGCGCCGGGGCCTGCGCGGCAATAACGCTCAGCGCGTGCAGGAACTCGGCGGTGAGATCCGGATGGCCGCCTGCCAGCTCCTCGAGGTGATCGAGGCACTCCGTGTGCCGGCCCGCCGCAAGGGCCGCCTCTGCGATCCCGAGCAGGGCGCGCGGCCCCGCCGGAGTGGACACCAGGCGGGCGAGACGCTCCATCGCCGCCGGCGCCTCCGCCGGCGCCTCGCGCACCAGGTGGCGCAGGACGACCACGGCGCGCGCCGCCTCGCCCGCCCCGGCGAGCAGGTCGGCGAGCATCAGGTGCGCCTCCGCGGAGCGGCCGTCCTTCGCGAGCAGTCGGGTCAGCCGCGGCACCAGGACGGCGGTCTCCTGCGGGGCCAGCGCCTGCGATCGGCGGATCGCCGCGAGCGCCTCACCGGTGCGTCCGGCATCGAGGTGGATGTCGGCGAGCAGGTGCCAGGCGCGCGCCAGGTCGGGGTGCGCCTGGACCAGCGCGAGGAGCGGCTGCTCGATGGCGTGCAGCCCTTCCTCTTCGGCGGCCTGCAACAGGGGCGCGAGCGCCTGGTGCGGCAGCCCGCGGCGTGTGAAGGCAAGGGCCAGCAGCCGGCGGGCGGCGCCCGATTTCTCCAACGCGGCCAGAGGGTGCAGAAGAGAGATGATCTCGTCCAGCCGCGAGCCCGCGGCGACGAGCGGCTGCAGCGCTTCGAGCGCGCCGGGGGTGTCGTCGGCGGCGAGCAGGGCCCGCGCCATCGTCCAGCGCAGCTCCTCGTCGTCGCCCGAGCCGGCGAGCCGGAGCGCGATCCGCTCCGCCACCGGCCGGGCGGCGCGCGGACTGACCTCGAGCGCCAGGGCGAAGTGCTTCGCCGCCTCGGCGGCGCGGCCGGCGTCGAGGAGGATGCCGCCGATCTCGAGCCGCAGGTCGGCATTCTGGTAGTCGCGCGCGGCGAGCGCCTCGAGACGCGGCAGGATGCGTCCCGCCTCGTCGGCATTGGTGCGCAGCACGTCGCGGTAGACGGCGATGGCGCGGGCGTGGTCCTTGAGCGCCTCGTACATCAGCGCCAGGTGCGTCGCCGGCAGCAGGACCGTCCGGGTCAGGCGGGCGTCGGGGGCGCTGCGCCGCGCCTGCTCCCACTTCGCGAGGTAGCGCGGCAGCAGCGCCTTGAGATCCTCGGGGCGCATGCGGTCGAGGATCGCGAGCGCCTGCCCGCCGGCGTCCTGGCGCACGTGGTGCTCGGCGATGGCGTCGTACAGCGGCCCGACCGGGGCGTGGCGCGCGCGCAGCTCCTCGATGGCCTCGGCCACCCGCGGCAGCGCCTGCGGGTCGCGACGCAGGATCGATCGGAACGCCTCCACCCCCTCGAGCGGCCGCTGGGCCGCGGTCTGCAGACGCCCCAGCTCCATGAGGACCCCCGGATCCTCGGGGGAGCGCGTCTGGGCTTCCTTGAGAACGGCGATCCCCTTGTCGGTCTGGCCCTTGGCGTGGAGCTGCAGCGCGCGGGCGACGGCGCGCTCCTCGGCGCTCTGGGTGAGGTTCCTGACGATACCGCTGAAATCGGTCAGAGCCATACGTCGCCGCGCCCCCTGATGCGCGCGCGAAATATAGGTCCCGAGCGGTGCGAGATCACGGGGTGGTGGAGCCGCCGCCGACGCCGTCGCGGCGGCGGGCCGCTCCGCCCGGCGCCGTCGCCACCCCTCCCGTGCCTCAATCCTGAACACGCCTGTCGGGCGCTGGTCGCCCCCCTCCAAGCCGTTGAAAACGCGGCGGTCGCGGCCTCCGGCGCCGCCGCTGCGGGCCGGCGTGTCGAGAAGGCCGACATCCGGGCCTGCCGGGCGCGCCCGATGACATTCCTGCTCTCTCCTCTGAAACCATTGGTGCGAAAGGTGTTCAGCGGAGCGGTGACGCAATCGTGCATGGCAGCGCACTTGCTCATTGACGGGCCGGCGCCGTGGAACCGCGATGCGGATGGCGCCAGGGAGAACGGTCATGAGCAGCGAAGGCGGATGCGGGATCGAGCGTGACGGACGGCTGACGGCGGTTCTGTGCCGAGCGGCCGTCCTCTTCATATGTCTCGGCCTGGTGGCGTCGCCGCTCACGCTGGCGGCCCCGAACGACGGGCGCAAGGTCTCCCCGGAGGTCGCGAAGCGCGCGCAGGCGTCGCGGCCCGGCGATCTCATCCCCGTAATCGTCCAGACGGCAGCGGAGCCGACCGACGGGCACATGGTGCGCCTGCACGGCCGGGGCGGCGTTCTCAAGGCGCGCCACGCGGCCATCAGCGGTTATTCGGCGGCGGTGCCGGCGGGGGCGCTCGATGCCCTGGCCGACGATCCCGAGGTCGAACGGGTGTCGCTCGACGCGCCGGTGCGCGCCTTCCTCGATGTCGCCGTCAAGGCGGTGCGGGCGGATGTCGCGGCCGCGGAGCGTCCGGATATCGACGGGCGGGGCATCGGCATCGCGCTGGTCGACACCGGTGTCCGCCTCCATCCGGACCTGGAGCGCCGGGCGGGGCTGTCCCGGCCCGTCGAGATCGACTTCGTCGAGCGCGGCAAGGGCCTCGACGACCCGTTCGGCCACGGCACCCACGTCGCCGGGATCCTCAACGGCAGCGGTCTGCTGAGCAGCGGGCCCGACGCGTTCCGCACCTTCCGCGGCATCGCCCCCGGGGCGCGTCTGATTTCGCTCCGAGCGCTGCAAGCCGACGGCAGCGGCCAGACCTCCGACGTGATCGCGGCCATCGACTGGGCCATCCAGCACCGCCGCGGCTACGGGATTCGGGTGCTCAACCTGTCCCTCGGACACCCGGTGTACGAGTCGTACCTGACCGACCCGCTGTGTCGGGCGGCGCGCGCCGCGGTGGCGGCCGGAATCGTCGTCGTCGCGGCGGCCGGCAACGACGGCCGGATCGGCAGCGGCTTCGGCACCATCGTCAGTCCCGCGAACGAGCCGAGCGTCATCGCGGTCGGCGCCATGGACGACAGCGGCACGGCGGCGCGCGAGGACGATGTCTTGGCTCCCTACTCGGCGAAAGGGCCGAGCCTCATCGACCACATCGCCAAGCCGGACCTCGTGGCCCCCGGGACCTCCATTGTGTCGCTGCGCGCGGCGGGCTCGTTGATCGACCTCGAGCACCACGACGTCGTGCTGCGCGCCGGCGAGTACCTCTGCGGCCCCGACGGCGGCCGCGACGGCGACTATCTCGTCCTTTCCGGCACCTCGGTCGCCGCGCCGCTGGTGGCCGGCGCCGCCGCCCTCATGCTCCAGCATGACTCCTCGTTGCGGCCCGCCGACGTCAAGGCGCGCCTGATGGCGACCGCCCTGCGCGACGACCGGCTGCCGTTCGAGACCGGCGCGGGTTACCTCGACGTCGAGGCCGCGCTTGAGTCGACCGTCAGGACGACGGAAGCGCTGTCGCCGCGCGCCGTCCCCGGCCCGGGCGACACGATCGTCCTCGAGCCCCTGGGGAACGGCTGGGACGGCGGCTGGCAGCAGAGTCTCATCTGGGGCGGCGGCCGCAGGATCGGCTCGCTCGCCGCCACCGAGAACGACATGGTGACCGCCTCCGGTCTCGTCTGGGGCGGCGGTTCGGCGATGGTGGGCTCCTCCGGACTGGTCTGGGGCGGCGGCTCGGCGATATTCGATCCCGAGGGGGCCGACCTGTTCTGCGCCGGCATCATCTGGGGCGGCGGCCAGTGAGGCGAGTGAGAATGAAGATGATTCAGGACGAGACGTTCAACCCGAGAACGTCGCAGAGCACCCACCGGACCTGACCCTCCGGTGTCCCTGCGCCTCCCCGATGACGGCCGCGCCGCCCTCCCCGGCGCGGCCGTCGACTTTTCGAATCCGGTGAGGCGGTTTGTCAGCCGCGCGCCCGCCGGCCGCGACCACCCTTGAAGCGCACGGCGAGAAGGGTGGCGTCGTCGTGGCGCCGCCCTCCCTGGTGCGTCTCGACCGCGCGCAGGACGGCGCGGCAGATCGATGCCGGCGAGGAACGGGCGCGACGTTCCAGCAGATCGGCGATCGCCGCTTCGCCGAGCGCCCGGCCGCGCGGCCGCTGCGCCTCGACCACCCCGTCGGTGTGCAGGACAAGCGTCTCCCCCGGGTCGAGGTCGATGCTCTCGGTCGCGAACGACCGCACATCGAGGATGCCCAGGATGGGTCCGGTGGCGGGGCAGACGAGGTCGATGGCGCCGCCCGGACGCAGGCGGAACGGCGAAGGGTGGCCGGCGCTGGCGTAGCGCAGGCGACCGCTGCCAAGGTCGAGCCAGCCGAGGAAGAGGGTGACGAACATCGCGTCGAGGCGGACGTCGTAGAGGATGCGATTGACCCGGGCGAGCGTCTCGCCGGGCGAGCCGCTCAGCGGCGCGACCTGGCGCAGGATAGGCCGCGCGAAGGCGCGCAGCATCCCGGCGGGCACGCCCTTGCCCGAGACATCGCCGATCGCGAAGGCCAGCGTCCCGCCGGGCAGCATGAAGGCGTCGACCAGGTCGCCGCTCACGACCCGGGCGGCGAGCCCGGCCGACGCGATGGCGAAACACCGGGCATCGGTGGCCGGGAGAAGTCCTCCTCCGGAGTCGGCGCCGGCCGCGCCGGCTCCCGTGCTCTCCTCGAGGGCGCGGGTCGAGGCCGCCAGGCGCATCAGCGCGTCAACATCCCTCCAGAGGTTGGTCGCCATGATGGGGGAGTGTACGGAGGGGGCGCGTAAACGGTTACCATGACGAGGTAAAAAAAGGTCTTTGGTGTCAAGGGTGTGTAAACGCCGCCCGGGCACGGTCGCGCGGTCTCACAGGAAGGCGTGCCGGCGCATCCAGTCGTCGTTGTAGATCGTGCTGAGGTACCGGGTGCCGGAGTCGGGGAAGACCGTGACGATGCGCGCCGGCCGGCCGATCGTGCCCGCCAGCCGTCGCACCCCCCACAGGGCCGCGCCGCTCGAGCCGCCGGCCAGGATCGCCTCAGTGCGCGCCAGCTCGCGCGTCGCCAGGAATGCCTCCCGGTCGGTCACCTCGTACATATCGTCGATGAGATCGAACTCGGGGCAGCCGATGATCTCCTCGTCACCGAGCCCCTCGAGAAGCCCTGGTTTCGGCCGGCCGGGCCGTCCGGTCCTGAAATATTCGTGGAAGGCGGAGCCCACCGGATCAACGGCAATCACCTTGACGCGCGGATCCTGCTCCTTGAGGTAGCGCGCGACGCCGGAGAGGGTGCCGCCGGTGCCGAGGCCGGCGACCAGGTAATCGATGCGCCCTTCCATCTGGCGCCAGATCTCGGGACCGGTGGTGCGGTAATGGGCCTCGTTGTTGGCGCGGTTGTTGTGCTGGTCGGTGAAGTAGGCCCGCGGGGTCGCGGCGACGACCTGCGCCGCCTTGCGGTTGTAACTCTCCGGGTGGTCGGGGGGCAGGGCGCCATCCACCAGGACCAGCTCGACACCGAGCGCCCGCAGACAGTCGAGCTTCTCAGGGCTCGTCTGACGGCGCACCACCATCGTGCAGCGCAGCCCCTCCAGGATGGCCATCATCGCCAGGCCCATCGCCGTGTTGCCGGAGGAGTTCTCCACCAGAACATCGCCGGGATGGAGAGCGCCCTCGCGCATCGCCTTCTCGACCATGTAGCGGGCGATGCGGTCCTTGGCGCTGCCCATCGGGTTCATGAACTCGATCTTGGCGAAGGCCTCGACGCCTGTCCCCTCCATCGTCCGGCGCAGCCGGACGAGCGGGGTCCAGCCGACGGCGTCGGCGATCCGGTCGTAGACGCGCAACCCGTTCATGGGTGCAACTATAAACCGGGATGGCGGGCGCCGGCGCCACCCCGGACGCGGCGCAGGGTTGCGCGCCCGCGCCCGCGATGGTAGACAACGCAGGTCGGCATGCGGAGGGGGAACACGGTGCGGCGAGCCTGGCTGCTGGTCCTGGTCGTTCTGGGGACGGCGGCGGCCGCCCGATCGGCGCCGCCCGTCCGGTCGGCGCCGCCCGCCGCTCCTTCCCACCTCCGCCTTGCCACCTGGAATGTGGCCTGGCTCAACCGCGCCCCTGGCGAGGGGCATGTGCGAAGGAGCGCCGCCGACTACGAGCGGCTGCGGCGCCATGCGGATCGCATCGACGCCGACGTCGTGGCGATGCAGGAGATCGACGGGCCCGCAGCGGCGCGCCGCCTGTTCGACGCGACCGTGTGGGATCTCCACCTGACCGGCGATGTCGAGAACCGGCAGCGCACCGGCTTCGCCTTCCGCCGCGGCCTTTCGGTGACGCGCCACCCCGACCTCATCGACCTGGCGGTCGGCTCGCGGCGGCGGGGGGCCGACATGACGGTGCATCTCACGGACGGCGACCTCCGGCTGCTGGGGGTGCACCTCAAGAGCGGCTGCCAACACGACGCGCTGTCCGCCGGGCGCGAGTCCTGCGCCATCCTGCGCCGGCAGCTCGCCGTCCTCGAAGGGTGGATCGACGCCCGCGCCGGCGAATCGGCGGCCTTCGCCGTGATCGGCGACTTCAACCGACAGTTCGAGCCGCCCGACCGGTTCTGGGCCGCGATCGACGACGGCGACCCGCCCGAGGCCGATCTCGTGGCGGTGACCGAGGGGAAACGACCCGCCTGCTGGGGTGGGCGCTACCCGGCCTTCATCGATCACATCGTCCTCAGCCGGAAGGCGGCGGGGTGGCTGGTGCCGGCGTCGTTCCGGACCATCGACTACGCCCCCGCCGACCTCCGTTTCGAGGCGGTGCTCTCCGATCACTGCCCGCTCATCGTCGACATCGACACGCTGCGGCCGCCGCCGGCGCCGCCGCCGCGGCTGCGGCCGAACGAGGCCGCCGCCCGTGCCGGCGAGACCGCCACCGTGTGCGGCCGCGTCGCCGGGGCGACCTTCGCCCGGACGATCCCGGGGCAGCCGACCTTCCTGAACCTCGATCGGCCGTACCCGGACCAGCCGTTCACCGTCGTCATCTGGGGTGACGACCGGCCCGGCTTCGGGGAACCGGAGAACCGGTTCACCGGCCGCCCGATCTGCGTGACCGGTCTCATCCGCCTGCACAAGGGGAAACCCGAGATCGTCGTGCGGCGGCCCGGGGAGATCGTGATCAGCGGTGTGGCCGACCGGCCGCGAGGAGGACGACCATGAAAGAAGCGACGATCACCCGCGCGGCCGCTGCGGGCGCCGCCGACGCGGCGCAGCAGGCGCTGGCCGGCATCATGGAGCGCCTGCACCCGCGCCTGCGGCGGGAGTTCCCGGCGCTCGAGCGCAACATCGCCGGCGGGCGCCGTCTCTACCTGAACAACGCCGGGGGGACGATCGTCTGCGAGCGCAGCGCCCGGATGATGGCGCGCACGGCCCTGTTCGCGAACCCCCAGGACGGCGCGATCACCCTGGGGGAGCGCGCGACCGCCGAGCTGCACGAGGCGGCGCGGTCGGCGGTGGCCGATTTCCTCAACGCGCCGGCGACCGCCGAGATTGCCTTCCACCAGTCGGCATCGCACGCCCTGTTCAACCTGGCCGTCGCGCTGCGGCATCACCTTGTCCGCGGCGACAACATCGTGGTGACCGCGCTCGACCATGCCGCCAACGTCTCCCCGTGGGAATCGCTCTTCGGCGCCGACCGCGGCCTCGAGGTCCGTTGTTGCCGCATGCGCCGCGACGGCACGCTCGACCTCGACCACCTGGCGGGCCTCGTCGACGGGCGCACCCGGGTCGTGGCCGTCACCCGGGCGTCGAACGCGCTGGGGAGCGTCGTCCCGATCGAGGCGGTGGCGCGGATCGCCCATCGCGGCGGCCTGCCGCGGCCGCCGTCCCGCCCCGGTCGGCCGTGGCGCGGCGCCCTCGTGGTCGTCGACGCGGTGCACTACGCGCCGCACGGCCCGATCGACGTGCGCACCCTCGGCTGCGACCTGCTGGTCTTCGCGGGGTACAAGGTCTTCGGCCCGATGACCGGCGTGCTCTGGGGCCGGCGGGTCTGGCTCGAGGCGCTGCGCCCGTACCGCGTCGAGCCGAACGCCGATCGGGCGCCCTTCAAGTTCGAGCAGGGGACGCCGAACCACGCGGTCATGATGGGGCTGGCGGCGGCGATCGGCTACCTGGCGTGGTTGGGAGGGCAGGTCGAGGAGGCCGCGGCCGGTGTCCCGGCGCTCGCCCCGCTCGGGAGGTCTCTGCGCCGCTCCGGGTACGGCGCCGCCCGCCGGCGTCTCAAGTGGGCGATGCATGCGATCGTCGCATGGGAGGGGCGGCTGTCAGGCGAGGTCATCGCCGGTTGGCGACGCGACCTGGCGCCGCTCGGGGTGCGCCTGCACGGTGTCACCGATCCCCGCCGTCTGGCGGATCGTGTCCCGACCTTCCTGTTCGAGATCCCCGGATGGACGCAGGAGGAGGTCAAGCGCGCCCTGTGGCGGCGCTCGCGCATCGAGGTGCCGAGCGGCAACTACTACGCGCCGGCCGTCTATCGGCACTTGCGGAGCCGGCGGACGATCCGCGCCTCGTTCGCGCACTACGACACGCCGGTCACGGCACGTTGCCTCGTGCGCGCGCTCCGGGGTGTGGCCCGGCGCGCACCGCGCGGCGCGGCTCAGCGCGCGGCCGGGGCGGGGCGCGGCAGGCCGCGGCCGGTCGACAGGTAGGTCGCGAAGCTGCCGAGCCAGTGGCCGCCCTCGTAATGCTCGCCGGTGACGGCCGCCAGGCCCCGCCGGCGATGCCGGAGCGCCTCCCCCTCGACGGCGGGGCGGCGCCGATCGCCGCGCGGCAGCCCGGCGGCGATCCCATCGAGCATGAAGGCGCGGCTCAGGTTGAGACCGTCGAGGTGGGCCAGCTTCGGATCGGTGGGATCGGTCACCGTCGCCGGCTCGATCCAGGCGGTGCGGCCGTCGCCGGGGATGCCGGGGAGGAAGGCGCGCAGCCATGAAGCGTACGCTTCAGGCGCCATGATCCGGCGCATCAGGTCGGCCTCGCCGAGGCAGGGCGACAGGAAGTCCTGGCCCGAGGGCTCGTAGGCGAGCGGGCAGTCGCGATCGCCGGCGTAGTTGTCGCGCGCCCACGCCGCGATGAGGGCCTCCATGTCGCGGTCGCCGGCGATCCTGGCCCAGTCGAGGACGAGCCCGAAGGCGAAGGCGGTCTGGTCGTGCTCGCCGACCCGGATCGGGTGGCTCAGCTTCGGCAGCCAGGCGGCGATGCGATCGCGGGCGGCGCGCTCGAGGGGCGCCAGCGCGGCCGACAAAGGCCGCGCTTCATCGGTATCCCACTCGCGCAACTCGGCCGCGAGCTGCAGGAGCCACGCGAGCCCGTACGGCCGCTCGAACGACACCCTGCCGGGCCGCTCGATGTAGGCCACCTCCGCCGCGATGGTGGCGGGGGTGATGTCGCGCCCCAAAGCGCCGCGCGCCGGCGCGGCGAAAGGGGCCTCGGGGAAGGTCCGCGCCAGCCGTGCCAGCAGCCAGTGACCGTGCACCGACGAGTGCCAGTCGTAGCAGCCGAAGAACGCCGGCGTCAGCGCCCGCGGCGGACGGACATCGGCATCGTTGTCCAGGACGTGGGCGATCTTGTTGGGGTATTCGCGCTCGACGCAATCGAGCGCCAGCCGGGCGAAGCGGCCGGCCGCCACGGCGTCGAAGGGTGCCGGGGCCGCCTCCCGGGACCCGCGGGCCGGGGTCGCCAGGACGGGGGCGAGGGCGACGGCGAAGAGGGTGAGGGTCGAGAAGACCCCCGGTCGGCGGGTTCCGGGCGGGAGACTGGGCATCGGAGGCTCCTCTGTCACAAAACCATTGAACGACCGTCGGTTTCGTAGTATATCCAACGCACTATTCACAGGATCTGATGGGGCTCGCACGCGTGCAGGAGTGGTGTGGACGGGCCTTGTCCGGAGCCGGACCCTCGGGGGGGAGGGGGAGCACCCCGGGCAGGGTCGGGGATTTCCGCGATTGAGTCCTGACTCCCACGGACCAGCGTTCCCCGGGGGGTGATCGTGCCCCGGGAGCCGTTGTCATGTCATGGGTGTCGCACTGTCCGCCCCCGGCCGCGGGCCGGGCGGGCGTGGTCAGAAGGGCCGGAGCGTGACCGGCAGAGAGGGGATGGCTGGAGTGACGAGGGAAGAGAACCGTCGCGAAGCAGGTGCCGGAGCCGGTGCGGTGATTCTCGGCGCCGTCTGGGGGCTCGGCCTCCTGGCGGCATTCCCCTGCGCGGCACGCGCCCAGGAGCCTGAGCCCACGGCGATCGTCGAGCCGGACGCCGAGTCCGTCCCGCCTCCCGAAGTGATCCCGGCCCCGCCCGCCCCGGTCGACGACACCTACCGCATGAGCCCCGGCGACCAGATCCAGATTTCGTTCTACCGGCGCTACGACCTCGAGGCCGAGGGGTACGCCCTCGATGTCGGCGACATCGTGACCATCCTGGTCGAGGACCACCCCGAGCTGTCGATCGACACGGTCGTCCGACCGGACGGCATGATCACGGCGCCGCTTCTGGGCGACCTCAGGGCCGGTGGCGTCACACCCGAGGCCGTGCGCGGGGCGCTCCGGGCAGGGTACGCGTCGCGCATCCCGGCCCCGGTCATCACGGTGTTCGTCAAAGGGGCCCAGGCGAAGCTGAACGAGTTCTTCGTGACACTCATGAGCGGCGACGACGGCGCCACCAAGTCGCTTGTCATCCGGCCCGACGGCCACATCTCGCTGCCGCTCCTCGGTGAAGTGAAGCTCACGGGACGGACGGTCGCGGAGACGCAGGCCGAGCTGGCGACACGCTACCGGGCGATCTTCCGCTACATCGACGTCAGCATCAATGTCGTCAGCAGCTTCGAGCGCCGGATCACCGTGCTGGGCGAGGTGGCCCGTCCCGGGATGTTCCCGCTCCCCGGCAGCCTGTCCCTGCCGCAGGCGCTGGCGCTGGCCGGCGGCTACCTCGAGACCGCGCAGCCGAAGAAAGTCTATGTCATCCGGCAGAACCCCGACGCGAGCTACATCGGGTTCAAGGTCGACGCCAACCCGAAGAAGCCGGTGACCGGGATGGGGGCGGGGATCGTGCTGCAGCCGCGCGACATCATCGTCGTGCCCAAGAGCGGCATCGCCAGCGTCGACAAGTGGGTCGACCAGTACATCCGCAAGGTGCTGCCGTTCAACATCGGGGCCGGCGTGTTTTACACCATCGACGGCGACAGCAACCCGTGAGGTGAGGGACCGGGAGGGCCGCGGCGCTGCGAGCCGGGGTCCGCCCGATCCGGGGGGAGGGGTCATTCGGATTGGCATCGTCGGTTCCCGCGGCATTCCGGGGAACTACGGCGGTTTCGAGACCTGCGCGGAGGAGCTGGCGACGCGGCTGGCCGGGCGCGGTCACGAGGTCACGGTCTACTGCTGCCGGCCCTACTCGCGCACCCGCGAGACCACCTGGCGGGGGGTGCGGCGCGTCGTCCTGCCGACCGTCCGTCTCAAGTCGCTCGAGAAGCTGGTCCACTCGGTGCTGTCGCTGGTGCACGCCGCCGTGTCCGCCCCCGACATCGTTCTCGTCCTCGGGATCGCCGCCGGACCGTTCTGCTTCATCCCGCGCCTGACGCGGAGCCGCGTCGTGGTCAACACCGACGGCCTCGAATGGCGGCGGCGCAAATGGGGCCGGCTGGCCTCCGCCTACCTGCGCTTCGCCGAGCGCGCCGTCGGGGCGGCGGCGGATCATCTGGTGACCGATGCCCTCTGCGTGCGCGAGTACTACCGCACCGTGCACCACCGTGAGACCTCGTTCATCCCGTATGGCGCCCGCAAGGCGCCGGCGAAATCGTCCGGCGTCCTGCGCGCGCTCGGCGTCGAGCCGGACGGCTACGTTCTCTACGTCAGCCGCTTCGACCCCGAGAACAACGCGCTGCTGGTGCGGCGCGCCTACGAGCGGGTGCGCACCGATCTGCCGCTGCTGATGGTCGGGTCGGCGCCGTTCGCCGACGACTACGTTCGCGATGTGCGCGACACGCGCGACCGGCGCATCCGCTTCCCGGGCGCCATCTACGGCGACGGCTATCTCGAGCTGCAGGCCAACGCCGCGGTCTACATCCAGGCGAGCGAGGTGGGCGGTACGCACCCGGCGCTGGTCGAGGCCCTGGGCCTCGGCCGCTGCATCGTGGCCAACGACGTGCCCGAGCACCGCGAGGTGCTCGAGGGGGCCGGTCTCTACTATGACGGCAGCGCCGAGGGGCTGCGGGGCCGGCTTCAGGAAGCACTTGATGATGCGGGCCTGCGGACCGCGTGCGCGGCCGGCCTCAGGGCTCTGGCGGGGCGCTATGACTGGGATGACATCACCGGCGAGTACGAGCAGCTGTTCGAGCAGCTCACGGGGCGGCCGGCGCCGGAGGAGGCCCGGCCGTGCTGAGCCTGGCGCTCTTCGGGTTCGTCGCCGCCTTCGGCTGGACGGCGCTCATCACGCCGGTGGTCCGGGCCCTGGCGCTCGGCCGCAACCTGATCGACCGGCCCGACCATCGCAAGGTGCACACCGAGGCGGTGCCGCGGCTCGGCGGCGTGGCGCTCGCGGTCGGTTTCCTGCTCGCCGGCGCCACCGTGGCCTTGGTGTCGCCGGCGGCGCGCGACCTGCTCGAGACCCACGTCGTGGAACTGGCCTCCCTCGTGGCGGCGGCCTGGATACTCGGCACCATCGGGCTGCTCGACGATCTCAGGGGCGTCGGCCCGCGCACCAAGCTCCTGGTGCAGGTCGCGGCGGGGCTGCTGGCCTTCGCCGGCGGCAACCGACTGAACCTGTTCGAGGGGGCGGTCATCGGCCCGCCGGCGGCCCTGCTGCTGAACCTCCTCGCCACCGTGCTGTGGGTGGTGGCGATCACCAACGCCATGAACCTGATCGACGGGCTCGACGGGCTGGCGACCGGCATCACCACCATCGTCGTGCTCGCCCTCGGGGCGCTGTCGTTCTTCGCGGGCCACGCGGCCACCGCGGTGGTGGCGATCACCCTTGCCGGCGCCACGATCGGGTTTCTGCCCTACAACGTCCATCCGGCGCGCATCTTCCTCGGCGATTCCGGGAGCCTGCTGCTGGGCGGGCTGCTGGCGATCCTGTCGGTGCAGGCCCTGCAGCAGCGATCGCCGCTGTCGTCGGGGGTACTCCTGCTCTTCCTGTTCAGCGTGCCGCTTCTCGACGTCGCGCTGGCCGTCGTGCGTCGGCTGGTGCGCGGGCACGCGGTGATGAGCGCCGACGGCAACCACATCCACCACCGCTTGCTGCGCGGCGGCCTCGGCCATGCGCGGTCGGTGGCGCTGCTCTGGGTCACGACGCTGGTCTTCGCGGTCCTGGCGCTCGGTCTCGGCTTCCTGCGCGACAGCCCGTACGCCGGCGTGCTGCGCCTTGGGACTTTCCTGCTGCTCCTGGCGGCGGCCCGCTGGCTCGGGGCGCTCGAGTTCCGCGACCTGGCGCACACCATCGGCCGGCGGGAACGGCGCCGGCATTCGCCGCGCGACCGCAATCTGGCGGTGCGGCGCGCCCTCAAGGATCTGGCCGCCTGGCGCGAGGTCGAGGGACTCGACGACCGGCTGATTGCCCTGGCGCGCCAGATCGATCTCGACCTGATCGACATCGAGGTGGCCCTGCCGACCGACGGGCCGGCGCGCGCCGTGCCGGTGGTTCGCTGGGTTCGCGACCAGGAGACGGCGCACGGCGAGGGCCATGGCATGCTGCGCGACGACGGTGCGGGTGTCGGGGGGGCGCGCAGCATCAGCACCATCGCGGCCGCCGTCGACGGCCCGTCGGGGCTCCGGGGCACGGTGGTCGTGGGACGCGAGCGCTGGAAGCTGCGACGGCAGAGCGAGGAGGCGCGCATCTGGGCGCACCTGCTGGCCGAGGGGGTCGGCGCGATCGACGGCGTCCTGGCCGTCCGTCTGGCGGCGCACGGCCGGGCGGCGCGACGCGGTCATCCGCTCCCGCAAGGCGTCGGCTTCGCTGACGAGGCCGGTCGCGTCGCCGCCGAACTGCCGCCGGGGGATCGCCCGTGAGCGCCGCCGGTCCTTATGTCATCCTCACGCCGGTGCGCAACGAGGCCGCCCACCTCGAGGCGGCCATCGCCGGCATCCTCGGCCAGACGGTGCGGCCGTCGCTGTGGCTCGTGCTCGACGACGGCTCCACGGATGACAGCGCCCGGATCGTCGAGACGGCGGCCGCCGGTCGCCCGTGGATCCGGCTGGTGCGTTTCAACGATCGGGGCTTCGATGCCGTCGGCGGCGGCGTCGCCGAGGTGATGAACCACGGACTGCGCCTGATCGCGGGCGAGGCGGGCGAATACGTCGCCAAGGTCGACGCCGACGTCGCGCTGCCGGAGCGCTACTTCGAGACCCTTCTCCGGCTCTGCCGCGACCAGCCCGAGGTCGGCATCTGCAGCGGCCACCCATACACCTTCGTCGGCGGCCGGCGGTTCCTGGAGCGCCACGGCGACCTCTTCCCCTCGGGCACCGCGCGCCTCTACCGGCGGCGCTGGCTTGAGGGGATCGGCGGCTTCGTCCCCTCGGTGGGATGGGACACCGTCGACATCCTCCGGATGCGGATGCGCGGCCACACGACACGCGTTCTGCACGACCTCGAATACCTGCACCGGCGGCGCATGGGGACGCGCAACGGTTACATCGATGGGATGGTCCGCGACGGGCGCAACGCCTACCTCACCGGGTACGGCGGCCTTTTCTTCATGGCCCGGGCACTGTTCAATGCGCGCTACCGACCGTGGCTCCTGCGCACGGTCTGTATGCTGTGGGGCTATGCCGACGCCCGCCTGCGGCGCCTGCCGCGCATCGTCACCGAAGAGGAGATGATCTTCCATCGGACGATGCAGCGGCGGCGGCTGCGTCTGCAGAGGGTCGATTGAGGCGGGCGGCGCGGGCGGCGGCCTGGATGCTGTGCGGCTTCCTGGGGATCGGCGCCGGCGCCGGGGCTGCCCCGGGGGCGGACGCCGTCCTCGAAAACGCGAACCTCCGCATTGTCGTCGGCGCCACCGGCGGGGCGCACCTGGCGGCGTTCGCGGCGCGCCCGCAGGGTCGCGAGCTGCTGCGCCCCGGGAGCCGCACGCCCCTGTACCAGATCGAGATCGGCCGCGGCCGCGAGGTGCTGACCGTCGACGCCGGCCAGGCCGATTCCACCCGCCTCGACCGTCCCGATGCCGGGACCGTCGTCGTGACATCGCTGCATGCCCGCTACGGACTCGAGGTCGTGAACACCATCCGGCTCGTGGGCGCGGCGACGGCGGCGGAGCTTCTGACCGAGGTGCGCCGCCAGGGCGATGAGCCGTCGATCCGCATCATTCGAACCCCCGGGCTGGCGGTGCCGCTCGTCGGTGGGCACGGCGCGCCGAGCGCCCTCCTGCCGGTCGCCGACGGCGAGGTCATCGGCGATCTCGCGGCGGCGCTGCGCGATGGCGAGACCCGCGGCTGGAACTACCCCGGCATGGCCTCGGCGCAATTGATGGCGCTCTACGACGCGCGGGGGGGTGTCGTGCTCTGGGCGGCCGATGCGACCGGCCAGTTCAAGCGCCTGGCCCTGCGGCGTGTCGGCGGCGATGCGCTGGCCTACTTCGAGCACGTCACCGTGCACCTCAAGGGACCGCGCGTGGGTGTGCCCTATCCGGTGCGGATCGCCGCCTTCGAGGGTGGCTGGGAACGGGCCGCCGATCGATACCGCGAATGGGCCGACACCCAGCCGTGGTGCGCCCGCCGCCAGGAGGCGCGTGTCCTGCCGGAGGCGCTGCGCCTGCCGTCCTTCTTCCTCGGTGTGAGCGTGCGCGAGGCGAAAGGGGCGGAGGCCATCGACCGGTCCGCGGCGATACCGGCCTACGCCGCCGCCTGGAGCCGCGGGCTGGGGATGCCGGTCACCGCCATCCTCCTGTCGTGGGAGAAGCACGGCCCGTGGATCACACCCGACGCCTTTCCGCCGTACGGCGGTGACACCGCGTACGCCGCGCTCGTCGAGGGTGTGCACGGGGCGGGGAACCGCGCCATGATGTACCTCTCGGGGCTGAACGTCACGATGGAGAAGAGCGCCCGGAACGGCGCCCCGGCCTACCGCCTCCCGGACGGTGAGGTGGCGCGACTGCGGCCCGCCGCCATCGTCGACCCCGGTGGCGCCGTCCACATCGAGGGGACCGCCGCCGGCGATGGGATCGGCAGGCACGGCGTCCTGTGCCCCGGGACGCCGCAGGCGCGCCAGGTTCTCGAAGGGGGGCTCGAGCGCAGCCTCACGCTCGGCGCCGACATCGTCCAGGTCGACCAGATCCCCGGTGGCGGGACGCCGCCCTGCTTCGCGCGATCGCATGGCCACCCGCCGGGGGGCGGTGCGACGGCGTACGAGGGTCTGGCCCGGATTCTCGACACGATGCGCCGCCGCGCGGAGAATGCCCGGCGCGGAGCGGCGGTGTCGCTCGAGGAGCCCGGCGAGCTGTTCATCCAGCATGTCGACCTCACCCACTGCCGCGAGTACATGCAGGGACTCTGGCCGCGGGACGGGCGCGGCAGCACAGGGGTGTCGCTGTTCGCCTACCTGTACCACGACTACGGGCTGGGGTATGGCGGCGACAGCGCCCCGATCGCGACGCGCCGCGAGGATCCGCGACTGGCGCTCTACGCGCAGGCGATGAACCTGGCCGCCGGCCGGCTCCCCGGCGCGGCGGTCTGGATGAAGATGATCCCGTGGGACGATGTTCACCCGGCGCTCGCCGCGTTCATGAAGGACGCCGCCGCGTTGTGGCGCAGCGAGGCCGGCCGCTACCTGCAGGCGGGACGGATCGTCGATCTGGGCGTCGATCCCGGCCGCCAGGAGGTCGCGGGAAAGGCGGGCAACGCCACGCGGCGCTTCGCCGCGCCCGCGCTGATGGCCCGGGGGTTCGAGCTCCAGGACGGTACGCGGGGGCTGCTGTACATCAACGCCACCGATGCGCCGCGCACGACGCATCTCGCCTTCGGGGCGGATCGCGACGGCGCGCGCGCCGTGACCGTGTGGCCCGAAGCCGGGACGCCGCTCGTCGCCGGTGACGAGCGCACCATGAAGCCGCGCGAGATTCTCTTTCTGCGCACGGGGGGACGCTGATGGCCAACTCGCCCCGGCCGGTCGGGGAAGGTCTCCGGGAGGGCCTCGCGATCCGCACCTACCGCCCCACCGACCGCGCCCGGGTCCTGGCCATGATCGGCCGGGTCTGGGACGACGAGCGGCGCAGGAACCACGATTTCCTCTGGGAATGGAAGCATGTCCGTGACACCGGGCCGTGGAAACCCGGTCACTTGAGCCGGGTGATCGAACGCGGTGGCGAGGTGGTCGGTTACTCCGGGACCATTCCGGCCCGGTTCCTGATCGACGGCAGCGAGGTCGAGGGGGCGTTCTGCCTCGACACCCTGGTCGATCCCGCGGCCCGCGGCGTGGGGATCAGGCTGCTGCGCGACCAGCTGGCCCGCGGCACCATGCTCCTCGGGGCCGCGAACCCCCGCACGCGCGATCTCTGGGTGCGGGTCAGCGGCCGGCCCGGCCTGGTCGTGCGCGAGGCGCGCAAGATGGCTCTCGTCCTGGATCCCGGCGCCATCCTCAGGCACCGCGGTCTGCCCGCCCCCCTGGCGGCGGCGATCCGCACGGCGCATCGCGGCGTGCGCGCGCTGCGCGGCATGCGGAATCGCCGGATGCCCGCCGGGGGATTCGTCCTCGAGCCGGTCGAGCGGTTCCCGCCCGGGATCGACGCCCTCGGTCTCGAGTTCGCGCGCGGCTTCCGGCGCAGCGTCCTGCGCGACCGGCAGTACCTCGACTGGCGCTTCGTCGATGGTCCGGTCGGCTACCGCATCCGGCTCCTGCGCGACGCGGAGCGGCGGCTGCGCGGTTACCTGGTCTTCCGGCCGGCGCGCATCAACGGCCGGCCGGCGGTGCTCCTGATCGAAATCGTCGCGGTCGGTGAGCGCGCGCCGGCCTACGGGACGATGCTGGCGCACGTCGAGGAGGAAGCGGTCGCCTGCGGAGCCGGCGAGGTCCAGACCCTCGACCCGGGGTGCCCGATCCTCGCCGCCGAGATGCTCCGCCGCGGCTATTTCCGCCGGCGGGAGCCGCATCACATCCTCGGGTATCTGGCGGGCCCGGCGGGGGAGGCGGCCGACTTCACCGACGCCGGCACCTGGTATGTCGGACTCGGCGATGCCGATTTCGAGTTCATCTTTTTCAACCAGGGGGTGTCGAGCCGGATCGCGGCCGGCGACCCCGGCGAGGTGCGTGAGACGTCATGAAGGAGATCCTGACCGTCCTGTTCCGCAGGAAACGGCACGCCGCCGCGTTCTTCCTGCTGATCGCCGGTTTTCCGGTGGCGCTGTCGTACGTGCTGCCGGCGCGGTACCAGGCCACCGCGACGCTCCTGCTCACGCCGGGGCGCTACAAGAAGCCATTCGTCCCGACCGAACGGGACAGCCGCACCCCCTTCATGCAGGTCAGCATGGAGGATGTGGGGAGCGAGGTCGAGATCCTCCTGAGCCGTCCCGTGCTGGCCGAGGTGGTCGACCGCACCCACCTCGATCGCGGGTGCGAGACGGGGGCGCTGCGCACGAAGGCCGGCATCGCCTGCGCCGCCGGCCGGGCGTTCGGATCGACGCTGCGGGCGCTCGGCCTGACGGCCACCATCCCGGCGCGCGAGGCGGCGATCGATCGGCTGCGGCGCAAGGTCCACGTCGAGTTCGTCAAGAGGACCAACGTGATCGAGGTGAGCTGGCGGGGTGCCACGCCCGAGCTGGCCCGCGACGTGGTCAACGCCCTGGTCGAGGCCTATCTCACGCATCACATCGCCGTCCACGGCAACACCTACGCCCTCGACGCCATCGAGCGCCAGGCGACCGAGGACAGCCGGCGGCTCCAGGAGGCGGAGGCCCGCCTCAGCGCCTTCAGCGCGCACAACGCCATCTCGGACATCGAGGCGCAGCACGCGGAGCTGCTGGCGAAGCTGAGCGACGCCGAGTCGAAGGTCAACATCCTCAAGGGGCTCGAAGGGCGCGACCTGCCCGGCGACGAGGTCGGCACGCTGGCCGGCGATCCGGCCTTCATCGACCTGTCCCGCAGGCTCACCGACGCCGAGCTGCGGCGCGTCGACCTGTCGTCCCGGTTCAATCCCGACGCCACTCAGATGGTGACCATCAACCGCGAGATCGACCAGCTGCGGCGCCTCATCCGGGAGCGCACCGCCTCCAACCTGGAAAAGTGGCGCGCCCTCGCCGGCACCTACCGCCAGGAGCTGGCCACGCTCGACTCCAGCAAGGTCGCGATCGCCCGCATGCGGCGCGAGATCGAGGACCTGTCGGACCGCGAGCGGCTGAGCCGCGAGAATCTCGCCGACGTGATGATGTCGAAGGGACTCGACCAGGCCGCGGTGGCATCGGTGAAGGTGGTGCAGGGCGCCGAAGCCCAGAACGACCCGGCGTTCCCGAAGCGTATGCTCATCCTGATCGTCTCGGTCTTCCTGGGGCTCGTCCTGGCGCCGACATGGGCGGTGGCGGTCGACCGCATGTCCGGGAAGATCCTGTCGGTGCACGATCTCGAGTCGTCGCTCGGCCTGCCGGTGCTGGCCTCGATCCCCGAGTACGGCGCCGCCGATGCCGGTTCGGCCGACCGCCTCGGCGAGAGGCTGCGGCGGGATCTCATCCCGGTCGAGAAGACGCTGGGGCTCGATCGACCGGGGGCGCGCGGGGCGTACCTGGTCACGTCCCCCTCGCAGGGCGTCGGGACCAGCCTCGTGGCGGCGGCCCTCGCCCGTGCCGCCGCCGAGCGCAGCGACGGCAGGACGCTGCTTCTGACGGTGCAGCCGTCGGCGGCGGGCGCCCTCGCCGCGGCCGGGACGGTCGATCCGCCGCCTGCGGCCGCCGCCCTTCCCGGAGCGGTTTTCGAGCAGATGGTGGTCGCGGCCGAGACCGGCGGCACGCCCGGGGTGGCGGGCGGGGCCGAGCTGCTGATCGAGCGCGCGCGGACGAAGGGGACCCATGTCATCGTGGACGTGCCGGGCCGGGAGGGCGATCCGCTGTTCCTCAGGTTCCTCCCGAATGTCGACGCCGTCGTGCTGGTGGCGGCCTATGACCGCACCGGGCTGCAACCGCTGGCGCGCATGGCCGACCTCATCCGGCGGCACGGCGGCCGCGTCGCCGGCTGCGTGTTCAACCGCCGCCTGAATCCGATACCCGACTGGATCCACCGGAGGCTGTTCTGGTGATGGCGCGCGCGCGCCCGGTGGCCGCCGCCGCGCCGGGGCGCTTCGTCCTGCACGGGCTCGCCGCCTTCCTCGCCAGCCTGCTGTTGTCCGGTGTCCTGCTCGCCGCCCTGGCGCGGGGCGCCAAATGGGGCCTGGCCGTGGTCGCGGCCCTGGTCGCCGGCGTCGTCGTCGTCCTGGCCCGCGACCGGCGGCTCGTCGCGGCGCTCGGCGTCGCCGCCGGCGTGCCGATCGGGGTGCAGTACGGCCTGCTGAGCCACGGCGGGCGCTACGACACCTACGCCCATTTCGGCGGCGCCCCGGGGCAGCCGTTCCTGAACCTCGTCGACATCCCGATCATCCTCCTGGCGATCCTCTTCGTCGTCGATCTCGGGTTCGGCCGGCGCCGCCTGCCGGCCTGGACCCGGCTCGACACGGCCATCGCGGTGGCCCTGGCGCTCAGCCTGGCGTCGGTGGCGAACACCTCGGAACATGCGCTGCTGTTCTTCGAGATGGCGCGTTACGCCAAGTACCTGGTGCTCTTCTGGGCCCTCAGGACGTGCGTCGATCGCCCCGACTGGATCTGGGGATTCACCGCCGTGAGCCTGGGGGTGCTGGGGCTTCAGGGACTGGTCGCGATGGCGCAGTACTTCCTGTACTTCACCCTGCCGCTGCCGGTCGGTGGTGTGTCCGAGTCGGCCTTCGAACTGATCGGCGGCGAGCTGATCCAGAGAGTGACCGGATTCCTCGGTCACAGCAACACCTTCGCGGCCTACTTGCTGGTTCCGATCGCGCTCGGAGCCCTTCTCCTGGTGACGCGGGTGCGGGTGGTCTGCCGCCTGGCGGCGCTCCCGGCGCTCGGCCTGGGGCTGGTCGCTTTGCTGCTGACCTTCTCGCGCAACGGCCTGCTGTCGCTCGCGCTGCTCGTGCCGCTCGTCGCCGGGCTCGCCATCGCCACCGGCCGGCTGCCACGCGCCACGCCGATCGCCGGAGTGGGGGTGGCGCTCATCGTCATCCTGCTGGTGTTCGGTTTCGGTCTCGACGAGGTCACGCTGCGGTCGTGGGGGCTGCTCGGGGACGGCGCGGGCCAGGGCGTGATCTCCGCCATCATGACCCGCATCGCCTACGATCCCGGCAAGGCGGTCGAATCGCGTCTCGACCTCCTGAGGATCGCGGGCCGGATGGTGCGGCAGCACCCGCTCCTGGGCATCGGCCTCAACAGCTTCGAGGAGAGCATGGCCCTGTACGATCGCGCCGGCACCGTGCACATCATCCAGCAGCCGGTGCACAATGTGTTCGCGCTGGTGGCGGCCGAGACCGGACTGCCGAGCCTGTGTGCCTGGCTCCTGGCCGGGGTTCTTCTGCTGCGGCGTTCGTGGCGGCTGCTCCGGAGCGGCGGCGAGGCGGCGTTTCTGGCCGGCGCGCTCGGTGTGTCGTCCATCGTGCTGTTGTCGTTCTCGAACCTGTTCGATCTCACGCTGCGCAAGGAGCCGCTCCTGGGGATGATGACCCTCGTCGCGGCGCTGGTCGTCACGATGTCCTCCGGGAGCCCGGCCGAAGTTGAGAGGCGCGCGCAAACGTCAGGTCGCTGAACTGCTGCGGCGCAGCGGCGCGCTCGGCGCCGCGCGCCGGCTCCGGGCCGGCGTCCTGCGGCGGCCGGCGCTGTTCATCCTCGGCTACCACCGCGTCGCCGCCGCATCGCCGCCCTTCTCCCCCCTGACGGTCACCCCCGCTGCGTTCGCGGCGCAGATCGGGTACTTTGCCCGCCACTGCGATGTCTGGCCCCTGGCGCGGCTCGCCGGGTGGCGGCGGGAGCCTGAGGCGCTGCGACGCGACACGGTGGTGATCACCTTCGACGACGGCTACGCCGACAACCACGCCAACGCCGCGCCCATCCTGGAGCGCTACGGGGTGCCGGCCACCTTCTTCGTCACAACCGGCCCCGTGCGCCGGGGCGGGCGGCTGTGGTGGGACGATCTGCGGGATGCACTCGAGGCGCCCGACGCGGGTCGCGCGCTCGCGGCGGCCGCGGTGGACGGCCCCGTCGCGGCGCTGCTGCGTGCCTATCTGGCCGATGCAGGCGGGCAGCGGCCGGCGATCGCCCGGCGGATCCTCGCCACCTTGCAACACGCGCCCGAGGCGCAGCGCGACGGCCTGCTCGAGGCGCTGTCGCGATCGAGACGGGAGGACGCGCCGGCGCGACCCGCCCGGCCGGCGCCGCCACCGGATCTTCTGACCCCCGCCCAGGTGGCCGACCTCGCCCGGCGCGGCTTCGGGATCGGCGCGCACGGTGTGACGCACGCGTCGCTTCCAACCCTCGATCCGCGGCGGCTGGCGGAGGAGGTCGAAGGGGCGCTCGCCGACCTGCGCGCCCTCGGGATCGAGACGCGGGTTTTCGCCTACCCGTACGGCGATGCCGGCGAGCCCGGGGGCGCGGTCGAGCAGGCCATGGCGGGCGCCGGCGTGACGCTTGCCGTGACCACCGAGGAGCGCGCGGCGCGCCCGGACGACGCGCCGCTGCGGCTGCCACGCAAGGTGGTCCCGGACCAGACCCTGGGGCAGCTGGCCACCAGGCTGGAGCGGCTGGCGTGGGGCCGGTGACCTCCCCCGGCACGATCGCCATGCTGGTGCACACCTTCCCGCTGCACTCGGCCACCTTCGTCGCCAACGAGGTGCGCGAGATGGAACGCCGCGGCAGGACGCCGGCGCTCGTGGCGATCCGGGCCCCGGGACCGTCCGAGGCGCCGGCCGACATGGATGACCTGAGAGAGCGCACCCGCTACCTGCTGCCGACGGGTCCGGTTGCGTTGCTGCGGGCGCATGCCGGCGCCCTGGCGCGGCGGCCGCGCGGCTACCTGCGCGCCTTGCGCGCGGCGCTGTGGCGGGGCCGGATGCCGGCGCGCCATCGCCTGCGCACGCTCATCCACTTCGGCGAGGCGGTGGTCCTGGGACCAATCCTCGCCGAGGTCGGCTGCCGGCACCTGCATGTACACGCGCTCTCCGGGGCGGCCACCATCGCCATGCTGCTCGGCGAGATGGACGGGCTGTCGTACAGCCTGACCGCGCACGGCACCGATATCTTCGTCGAGAAGGTGCTGTTGGCCGAGAAGATCGCCGGGTCGCGGTTCACCCGCGTCGGGACGCGCTTCAACCGCGACCATCTCGTCCGCGTCCACGGCGCCGACCCGGCTCGCATCCACGTGATGCCGTTCGGCGTCGATGTCGAGGTCTTCCGGCCGGCGCCGGGGGCGGCCGCGACCATGGCGGAGGGGAGGGCGTCGGACGGGGCCATCCGCCTGGTCAGTGTCGGGCGCCTGGTGTGGCAGAAGGCGCACCATCTTCTGCTCGGCGCCTGCGCCCGGCTGCGCCGGCGGGGGATTGCATTCCGCCTGACGATCATAGGCGAGGGCGAGGAGCGTCCGGCCCTCGAGGCGCTGCGGGCGAGCCTGGGGCTCGACGACGTCGTCGACCTCCCGGGCGCGGCGCCGGAGGCCGAGGTGGCCCGCGCCCTCGGCCGGTCGGACCTCTTCGTCCTGGCGAGCGTCAGCGAGGGCTTCGGCCTCGTGCTCCTCGAGGCGATGGCCTGCGGGCTTCCGGTCGTGGTGCCGGCGCTCAACGGACTGCCCGAGGTCGTGGCCGATGGCGTCGAGGGGCGCCTCTTCGCGCCCGGCTCGGAGGCGGATCTCGCCGCGGCGATCACCGCGCTCGCGGCCGACCCCGATCTCCGGCGTCGCCTCGGCGCGGCGGGGCGCCGCCGTGTCGTCGATTCCTGCCGACTCGAGGATCGGGTTGCCGGGTTCGTCCGCATGCTGGATGCGGCGGCGGGGGCGCCGTGAAGATACTCTTTCTGAACTACATGAACGCATCTCTGGCGACCATGGTGCGGTCGTTCGAGCTGGCGCGCGCCACCAGCGCCCTGGGACACGACGTCGTCCTGTCGTACATGCACCCGCGGTTCCGGCCGCCCGCCGGGTTCGGCGCGCGGCTCGCCGCCGCCGGCACGGATCGCCTGACGATCCGCCGCCCGGAGAGCGCCGGTGCCCCGGCCGGGACGTCGGCGCCGGTGCGGCCGGCCGCGCCGGGGACCGTCACCGAGGCGCGCCCGACGGCGCTCGGACTGGCGCGCCAGGCGGTGGCGTCGCTGCGCTGGGTGCCGGGGGAGCGGGCGCTTCTCCGCGAGGTGCGCCCCGATGTCGTCGTCGCCCGGCCCGACCAGGTCCTGTCGTTCGTCGTCTCGACCCGCCTCGCCGGGGTGCCGCTCGTGCTCGACACCGACGGCCCGGTCGAGGAGCTCGACCACTACTGGGGGATCCGCTCGCGCTGGTTCCGCGGATGCGACACCTGGCGGGCGCGCCGCGCCGCCGCCCTGCTGCACATCTCGCGCGTCTGCGGCGACCTCTGGCGCGCCAAGGGGATCGCCCCTGACCGGCTCTTCCTCTGTCCGAATGGAGCCGACCCCCTGGCATTCCGGCCGGGGACGCAGCAGGAACGGCAGCGGACGCGCCAGGCGCTGGGCCTCGCCGGGTGCCGCGTCATCGGTTTCTCAGGCAACCAGCGGACCTGGCACGGGGTCGGTAACTTGATGCAGGCGGCGGTCACGCTGTTCCGCGCCGACGCCGGCCTGCGCCTGCTCGTCGTCGGCGCGATCGAGGACCGTGGGGCGTTGCGGCTCGACGATCTGCCGGCCGATGATGTCGCCCGGCGCGTCGTCTTCACCGGGCCGGTTCCCTACGCCGACATGCCGCGCCTGCTCGACGCCGCGGATATCCTCGCCATGCCCTACCCGCCGCTCGAGCTGTTCCATTTCTCGCCGATGAAGATGTTCGAAGCCCTCGCCATGGGCAAGATCCTCGTCGCCCCGCGGCAGGGACAGATCGGCGAGATCCTCGGGCCGGTCGACTCGGCCTGCCTGTACGACGCGCACGACGCCGGGGGGCTCGGGGAGGCCCTGCGTCTGGCGCTGGCGCGGCCGCCGGGCTCGGGTCGCGACGGTCGGGCGCTCCTCACGCAAGCGCATTCGTGGGCCCGGCGCGGCGCGGTCGTCGTGGAGGCCTGCGAGCGCGCCCTGCGGGCGCGTGGCGGGGCGCCCACGTGAGACTCCTGTTCGTCATCGAGAACGACGAGCCGCACGCCTCGGGCGGCGGCTACTACGCGCCGTTCAAGTTCGCGGAGTTCCTGGCGCGCCGCGGCCACGACGCGATGGTGTACGCCGCGCACGACATGGGCTGGGTGGCGGCGGGGAGCGGCCTGCGGGTCATCTACCGGCCGTCGCTGCCGCGCTCGAACCGGCCGCTGCGGAAGGTCGACAAGGCGGTCGCTTCGATCAGCCGCCGCGTTCTCCTGGCGCGGGCGGCGCGGGCGCACCGCCCGGACTGGGTGATCGGTGTCTTCAAGGAATCGGCCATCGCGGCGGTCGCCACCGGCCGGCGGGTCGGCGCGCGGGTGGCCAACTTCGTCTACGAGTGCCCGCCGTGGTTGCGGGAGATGGCGGGGGAGGAGGCCTACGCACGCGAGTACCGTGGCTACGCGCGCGACCTCTGGGAGAGGACGCGGCGCGCCTACATCGACTCCGACATCCTGTTCCCGAACTCCGGGCTTTCGCGCCTGTGGAACAGCCGCTGGCTGGATGGCCGGGAGGTGGCGGAGCCGATCCATCCGGGGATCGACACCGACCTGATGCCCGCGGGCGATCCGGATGTCGCGCCGCCGGCCGGCCACCCCGGGCAGGTCCTGTATGTCGGGCGGCTCGCGCCCGCGAAAAACGTCGACCACCTGATCGCCGCCTGCCTGCGCATCGATCCGCCGCCCGAGCTGCACATCTGCGGCGAGGGGCCGGAGATGGGGCGGCTGGTGGCGCTCGCCGCGGGACGCCGTTCGATCGTCTTCCACGGGTTCGTCGGCGAGGCCGAGCTCTGGGACCGCTACCGGCAGGCCGATCTGGTGGTCAGCCCGTCGTCATTCGAGGGCTTCGGCATGCCGCCGATGCAGGCGCTCTACTTCGGCAAGGCGTGTCTGGTCTCCGACATCCCGATCTTCCGCAGCGTCTACGGCGACCACATCGAGTATGTCCCGCCCGGCGACATCGCCGCCCTCGCGGCGGCGGTGCGCGGGTTGCTCGCCGACCCGGTCTATCGCCGGGCCCGCGGGGCCGCGGGGCGCCGGTTCGTTCTCGAACGGTTCACCTGGAAGGAGGCGGCGCGCCGGATCGAGGCGGCGCTCGCGGCAGCGTCGGCCCTCCCGCCGGTGTCAGCCCTCCCGCCGGCGGGGGTGCGACGGTGACCGGCGCCGCGGCCGGATCGCTGCGGGGGCTCTTCCGGAGCTCGTCGATCTACGCGCTGTCGAATCTCCTGCAGCGCGGCGCCGGGTTCCTCCTCGTGCCGTTGTACGCGCACTATTTCTCCACTGCGGAATTCGGCGCCATGGATCAGATCTACCAGGGCGCCCTGCTGCTGATCCTGGTGACCTCGATCGGCCTGCCCCAGGGGCTGGTACGCGGCATCCACCTCGACACGGAGACCGAGGAGGAGCGCCGCCGCCTGGTGGGCGCGCTCGTGGCTTTCCTGGTGCCGGTCGCGGTGCTGGCGGCGGCGCTTCTCGTGGCCTGGCGCCAGGCGGTGGCGCGCCTGCTGTTCCGCGACGCCGGGGAGCCGGCCTGGATCGCCCTCGGCGCAGGTTTCTTCCTCGCCCTGTCGCTTTACCAGATGCCGATGGAGCTCCTCAAGGTGCGCCGGCGGGCGGCGCACTACGTCGCCTGGTCGCTGTCGACGTTCGTCCTCATCGTGGCCGGTAACCTGTACTTCATCGTCGGCCGGGGAATGGGGCTCAAGGGGATGCTCCTCGCCGGGATTCTGGCCTATGGGGGTGTCGCGGCGGCGCTGTGGGCCCGCTCGCTCGGTGCCATCGGCTGGAACCTCGAGTTCCGCCGCCTGGCGCCGCTGTTCGCCTTCGGTCTGCCGATGCTGCCGGGACTCCTCTGCCGCAAGATCCTCGAGGTCGCCGACCGCTACATGATCCCCTGGTACCACGGCCTGGATGAGCTCGGGATCTACGTCATGGGCGCGAAGGTGGCGGCGATCGTCGAGGTGCTGGTGCTGGTCCCGTTCCTGTACGCCTGGCAGCCGTTCTTCTACTCGCGTGCCGGCGATCCCGCGGCGCCGCGCCTCTTCGCGCGGGCGACGCATGCCATGGCGCTCCTGCTCGCCGCCCTGTTCCTCTCCGTCCTCGCGGCGCGCGATGTCATCCTGGAGGTCCTGGGCCGCGGGCGCTTCGCGGCCGCCGGGCCGGTCGTCTCGGTGCTGGTGATGGCGGTCATGTGCAACGGGCTGCAATACTGCGTCTCGGCCGGCATCCATCTGAAACGCCGGCTGGTGCCGGAGATGTTCATCATGGTTGGAGCGGCCGCCCTGAACCTGATCCTCAATGTCGTGCTGATACCGCCCTTCAGGGGGATGGGGGCGGCGATCGCGACCCTCGCGGCGTACGCCGCATACCTGGCCGGCACCTTCGTGCTCGCGCAGCGCAGCTATCCAATCCGGTACCCCTGGGGACGGATCGCGAACGTCGCCCTGCAGACGCTCGCGGCGGCGGTGGTGCTGGCGTTCACCGGGCCGCTGGCCCTGCGCCTGGCAATCGTCGGTATCTGGGTCGTGACCTGTCCGGTCGCCGACCTGGCCCGCCACGGTGAGTTGGGCGCGCGGCTGCCGTGGCGCGGCGCCGCCGCCGGCGGCGGGCCTGAGGCAGGCGCATGAGCAGCCGATCCGGCCCCGCGCGGCCGCACCGGGTGCACATCGGCGCCGGCGATCCGCTCGGCTACCCGCCGCCGGTGCGCGCCTTCTTCGGCGACGGGACCTGGGTGCACCTGCATGCGCCGGGCGAGACCGTCCGCGACTCGGCATCCCCCCTGCGCCGCGTGGCTTCAGGGATCCGGCAGCGACTGAGCGGCACGGCGCGGGCGCGGCGCGCCGCGAACCAGCAGATCCGCGCCGAGGCGCGCCTGCGCTGGCGCCACATGCCGTTCTGGCTCGACGACCGGCGGGCGCTGCCGTTCCGGGATCGGGTCTTCACCTTCGCCCTCAGCGAGCATGTGCTCGAGCATCTGTTCCTGCCCGAGGCCTTCCGGCTGATGCAGGAGGTCCGGCGGGTCCTGTCGCCCGGCGGGGTCTTCCGCGTCTCGGTCCCCGATGCCGATCTGCGGCCCGGAGGCCTCGAACCGCCGGCCTTTCACGCCGGCCGGGGCAGGACCGCGCCCGAGGCGGGCCGTTGGAACGACCCCGATGTCCACAAGACGCGCTGGAACATCTACAGCATGACCCTGGTCCTCGAGCTTGCCGGGTTCACCGTGGTCCCCCTGCGCGCCTGGGACCGGCATGGGACCCGGGTGGGCGCCTTCCCGGCGGCGCGCCGTCCGCCCTACCCGGACGATGCCGACTGGGAGGCGCTCCTGCGATGGGACTACCTGCGCCGCCCCGAGTCCCTCATCGTCGACGCCATCGCCTTGCACTGAGAGGTGCGGCCGAAGGCACCGGCGCGAAAAAACCGACCTGCGTCCGCCGCCGGCCTCGGCGGCCGGCGGCAGATCCTGCGTCCCCGCCGCGACGCCCCGCCCGGTTCCACAGGGGAACGTGGCGCCGCGCCGCGGGAACGGGGAATGCATGAGCGAGGACGGCATGCCCGCGTCGGGGCCGTCCCCTCGGGCACCCACCATCACGAAAGGAGCGCGCCATGGCGAAAGAGACCACCACCACGGCCGTGCAGGACGCGCTGGATCTGGCGTTCGAAGGACGCTCCGTCCGGCTGCCGGTCGTCCGCGGCACGGAGGGAGAGACCGCCGTCGACATCGGCCAGCTGCGCAGCGCCACGGGCCTCATCACGATGGACCCGGGGTATGGCAACACCGGGTCCTGCAAAAGCGCCATCACCTTCATCGACGGGGAGAAGGGAATCCTGCGCTACCGCGGCTATCCGATCGAGGAGCTGGCGGGGAAAAGCACCTACCTCGAGGTCGCGTGGCTGCTCATCCACGGAGAGCTGCCGACGGCCGGGGAGATCCACGCCTTCACCGGCCGGGTGGCGCGACACACGATGCTGCACGAGAACTTCCGGCGCTTCTTCGCCACCCTGCCGATGGATGCGCACCCGATGCCGGTGTGCGCGGCCGCCGTCGGCACCCTGGCCACCTTCTACCAGCAGCCGGAGAGCCGCGACCACATCGAGGAGACGATCATCCGGTTGATCGCGAAGATGCCGACCATCGCGGCGTGCTCCTACAAGCACTCCATCGGCCAGCCGTTCATCTATCCGCGCAACGATCTCGACTACGGCTCCAATCTCCTGATGATGATGTTCGGCAACCCGTGCGAGAACATCGAGGTCGACCCGGTCGTCGCCCGCGCGGTGGACCTGCTGTTCATCCTGCACGCCGACCACGAGCAGAACTGCTCGACGAGCACCGTCCGGCTGGTCGGCAGCTCGATGGCCAACCTGTACGCGAGCATCTCGGCCGGCATCAGCGCCCTGTGGGGACCGTTGCACGGCGGCGCCAACCAGAAAGTCATCGAGATGCTGGATCAGATCGCGACCGACGGCGGTGACGTGAGCCGCTTCGTGGCCCGCGCCAAGGACCAGAAGGGCGGTGCCCGGCTGATGGGATTCGGTCACCGGGTCTACAAGAACTACGACCCCCGCGCCGCGATCCTGAAGCGCGCCTGCAACGACGTCGTCGCGCGGGTCGGCGGCTCGAGCCGCCAACTCGAGATCGCCATGCGGCTCGAGGAGATCGCCCTCAAGGACGACTACTTCGTCAGCCGCAAGCTCTACCCCAACGTCGACTTCTACTCGGGCGTGATCTACAAGGCGATCGGCATCCCGGTGAACATGTTCACGGTGATGTTCGCCATCGGCCGGATGTCGGGGTGGATCGCCCAGTGGCTGGAGATGCGCGACGACCCGTCGTTCCGCATCGGCCGGCCGCGCCAGGTCTACACCGGCCCCACCCAGCGTCACTACGTCCCGGTGGAGGCCCGCGCCTGACCACCGTGGTCACGGAGAGGATTGGTGGTGCCCGAGGTCGGACTTGAACCGACATGGGCCGAAGCCCGCGGGATTTTGAGTCCCGTGCGTCTGCCTGTTTCGCCACTCGGGCGGGTGTTTCCGGCAGGTTAGCGGATCGACCCCGGGGCTGCAAGAGCGGCCTCGAGGGCCTCGATCCGGGCGCGCACGGCGGCCGCGTCGGTGTCGGAGGATGGACCGCGCTCCAGGTACTCGCGGTAGGCGGAGAGTGCGCCTTTGCTGTCGCCCGCCTCCTCGCGCGCGACACCCAGGCGCGCCGCGGCGTGGGCGTACCCGGGATCCGAGTCGAGAGCCTGGCGATAGAGGGACAGTGCCTCCGGGGCGCGGCCGGTGGCCCGGAGAATTTCGGCGAGGTTGGTGAGGCCCCTCGGATCGCCCGGGTCGATCGCGAGCGCCTCGCGCAGCTGCTCCTCGGCGGCCGGGAGGCTGCCCTGTCGGATGAGCGCCACCGCGAGGTTGATGCGGGCGCGCGGCACCGTCGGGTCGGCCGCGATCGAGGCGTGGAGATCGGCCACCGCGGCGTCGATGTCGCCGAGGTCGAGTCGCAGGCGGCCGCGGTTGTAGAGCGCCTCCGGGTTGCGCGGCTCGAGGGCGACGGCGCGGTCGAACCGCGCGGCCGCGCCCCCCATGTCGCCGCTTTCGGCTGCGATGACCCCAAGGTTGATGTGCGGCCGCGCCGCCGACGGGGCCTGGCGCTCCGCTTCTTCCCAGAGGAGCCGCGGGTCGGCCCACAGCCGCGCGCGCGCGTGCAATGCCGGCGCCAGGGAGGCGGCGATCACCACGGCCGGGACGAGGGTGAGGGCCACGACCCGACTCCGCGAGCCGGCGGAGGCGGGGCGGCGCCCCAGGCGACCTGCCGCTTCGGTCAACAGGGAGGTCAAGGTCAGCGCCGCCCCGAACAGCGGCAGATAGGCGCGACGTTCGGACATCAGGTCGGGCAGCGGGACGAGCCAGTAGAGCAGCGTCCCGGCGGCATAGAGGATGGCACCGGCACAGGCGGCGCGGAGCGCCGGTGGGCGCAGTCGCAGGCCGCCGAAGACACCGGCCCCCAGGAGCGCGAGACAGACGGCGACCGCCGCGAGGCCTGTCGGCGTGGCCGGCATGCCGACCGCATGGTCGATGCTCAGGCCTGCCGGCCAGAGGGTGAGCGCGACCATCCGGAGGTTCACCACGCCCTGGCCGAGGACGTTGTCGGCGATGCTGCGGACATAGACCTGGCGGCCGGCCGCGCCGAGCAGGGCCAGCCGCAGCGCCACGAAGAGCGCGACCGGCACCACCAGCCGGACGGCGGCGGCGCGGGCCCGGCGGGACGGCTGCCGCTCGACGAAGACCCACCAGGCGAGGGCGACGAGCGGCAGGATCATCGCCTCCTCTTTGGCTGCGAGCGCCAGCGCCAGCAGGGTCCAGGCCGGGACCAGGCCCCGCACGGAGAGCCGCGCCGCGGCGGTGTTCATGCCGGCAGCGGGCGGCGTGCCACCCACCGGGGCCGCGAGCAGCGCCAGGAGCGCCAGGATGGTCGCCATCACCCCCGATCGTCCCCAGATGTAGATCACCGACTCCGACTGCAGCGGGTGCAGGAGGAAGAGCGCCGTCCCGGCGAGGGCGGCACCTTCAGCGACCCCCGCATGCACCCCGGCCGGCCGGCAGCACAGGGCGGCGCGGCGCAGCAGCAGGAACACGACCAGCCCGCACAGGAGGTGAAGCACGACGTTGGTCATCCGAAAGCCCCGCGGAGCCAGCCCGTGGAGACGCGCATCCAACCAGAGCGACAGGAAGAACAGCGGCCGCGCCTGGTCGGGGGAGAACCGGTAGGCCAGCGCCGCCGACGCGGGGACGCCCGGGTGGATGGAGCGGTTGCCGGCCACGCCGGCGTGCTCGTCGAACGTGAACGCGCCGTCGATCGCGGGGGCGACGGCCAGCGCGGTCACCACCAGCAGCGCACCGAGCACAGCGAGGGTCAACGCACCCGGTCCCCGCGGGCGGGGATCGGCAGAGTCCGGGGTTGCGGGCGCGCCTGTACGGGTCAACGGGGCCCCTCCGGGAAAGGCGCCCATGCTAAGAGTGTGTCGGACGATTGGCAAGCGTCGCGTTCGCGGCGCTTGCGGGCGGGGACGACCTGGGATATGAAGGCTCTTCCGGAGGCGCGGATGCGACGAACCATCATCGGCGCGGCGATCCTGTTCGCGTGCGCAGGCGGGGCGGTTTCCACGGCGGCACCGATCGCGGACGACCAGATCGTCGCGCGGCTGCGGGATTACCTGCGCATCGACACCAGCAACCCCCCCGGCAACGAGATCCGGGCGGCGCGTTTCTTCCGCGACTGGTTTGCTTCCGAGGGGATCGAAGCGCGCATGTTCGAGTATGTGCCGGGACGGGCGATCCTGCTCGCCCGCCTTTCTGGGACTGGCGCGAAGCGGGCGCTCGTCCTGTCGAATCACATGGACGTCGTGCAGGTCGAGCGCCCCTTCTGGTCGGTCGACCCGTTCGGGGGGGCGCTCCTGGACGGCTTCATCTACGGGCGTGGCGCCCTGGACATGAAGACCACCGGCCTTCTCGAGGCGGCCGTGCTCATCAACCTGAAGCGATCGGGCGCGCGGCTGGCGCGCGACGTCGTCTTTCTCGGCACCTCCGACGAGGAGGTCGAGGCGACCGGTGTCGACTGGCTCGTCAAGGAGCGCCCCGATCTCGTGCGCGACGCCGAGTACCTGATCAACGAGGGGGGCGTCATCGATGCCGACCATGGCGTCCCCCAGGTCTGGAGCGTGGCCGTGACCGAGAAGTGCCCCTTCTGGTTGAGGGTGACGGCCATGGGTCGCCCGGGCCACGGGTCGATGCCGTTCACGCAGGACAACGCGGTCCGGAGCCTGCTGCGGGCGCTCGACAGGCTGGATCGGTGGGAGACACCCATCAAAGTCACTGCGACGGCGCAGGCCTACTTCCAGGCGCGGGCGGCCTTGGCGCCGCCGGCGCTGGCCGCGGCCTACCGTGACATCCGCCGCGGGCTCGAGGACCCGCAGATCCGCGCCAGGGTCCTCGCCGACCCGGCGCTCAACGCCCTCCTGCGCAACACGGTGGCGATCACGATGCTCCAGGGGGCTCCGCAGACCAACATCATCCCGACGGTGGCCGAGGCGCGGGTCGACGTGCGCCTGCTGCCGGGGGAGGACGCCGACGCGTTCCTGGCCGAGGTGCGCCGGGTGATCGACGAGCCGGGTGTCGCGGTCGAGCCTCTGGGCGCCTACCGCGCCGCGACCGAGTCGCCCGTCGATTCCGACCTGGTGCGCGCCATCGACCGGGCTCGGGCCCGCGTTCACCCCGGGGCCGTGCTGGCCCCGACGATGCTCACCGGCTGGACCGAGAGCGCCGCGCTGCGGACGCTCGGCATCAAGGCTTACGGCTTCGAGCCGTACGTCCTCGACGGCCCGGAGCAGGAACGCCAGCACGGCAATGACGAGCGGATCTCGGTGGAGAATGTCCTCCGCGGGGCCCGCATTCTCGAGGAGATCGTCCGCGATGTCGCCCGCTGATCCCCGGCTCGACGCCATTTTCCGCCCCCGATCGATCGCCGTGGTCGGCGCTTCGCGCCGCAAGCAGACGATCGGGCGGGAGATCCTGCACAACCTCATCGCCTTCGGTTTCACCGGACCGGTCTACCCGGTGAACGCCGCCGTCCCTGCAGTGCACTCGATCCGTTCCTACGCCAGCCTGCGCGACATCCCCGATCCGGTGGACCTCGCCATCGTGGTGGTGCCGCGCGCGCAGGTGCCGGCGGTCGTCGAGGATGCGGCCGCGAAGGGCGTGCGCGGGCTGGTGATGATCACCGCCGGCTACCGCGAGACCGGGGCCGAGGGCGCCCGCCTCGAAACGGAGCTCAAGGAGATGGTCCGCGCCGCCGGCATCCGCATGGTCGGCCCCAACTGCATGGGGGTGATCAACACCGACCCCGAGGTGCGGATGAACGGCACCTTCGCGGCCAGCGCGCCGCTCATCGGCACCGCCGGCTTCATGTCGCAGAGCGGCGCGCTCGGCGAGATGATCCTCGCGCACGCGGAGCAGATCGGGCTGGGGATCGCCTACTTCGTCAGCATGGGAAACAAGACCGACATCTCCGGCAACGACCTGCTCGAGGCGTGGGAGGACGACCCGCGGGTCAACGTCATCCTCATGTACCTGGAATCGTTCGGCAATCCATCGCGGTTCGCGACGATCACGCGCCGTGTGACCCGCAAGAAGCCGATCCTGGCGGTGAAGTCGGGCCGGTCGGCGGCCGGCGCGCGGGCGGCGTTCTCGCACACCGGCGCGCTGGCCGGCGCCGAGGTGGCGGTCGACACCCTGTTCGAGCAGTGCGGCGTGCTCAGGATGGGGACGCTCAACGAGATGTTCAACCTGGCGACCGCCCTGGCGCTGCAGCCGCTGCCGTCCGGCAACCGGGTGGCGATTCTGACCAATGCCGGCGGGCCGGCGATCATGGCCACCGACGCCTGCGCCCAGCGCGGGCTCGACGTCGTCGATCTCCCGGCGGCGACCCAGGCGGCGCTGCAGAAGGTGCTCGCCCCCGAGGCGAGCGTCCGCAACCCGGTCGACATGATCGCCTCGGCCGACGGCGCCCGCTACGCCGCGGCCCTCGAGATCCTCGGGCACGAGGACGCCATCGACGGGCTCATCGTTCTCTTCGTCTCGCCGATCATGATCAACGCGGCCGAGGTTGCGCGCGCCATCATCGCCGCGGGCAAGGGCACGCGCCGCCCGATCCTGACCTGCTTCATGGGCAAGGAACAGGGACGCGAGAGCGTCGAGGAGCTCCGCCGCGCCGGCATGCCGGTCTATCTCTTCCCGGAGGAGGCGGCCCGCGCCATGGCGGGGCTGCTGCGCTACCGGCGCATCCGCGAGCGCCCCGAGGGGCGCCTCCCGTCCTTCGCCACCCGGCGCGATCGGGCGCACGAGGTGCTGGCCGGAGCGGCCGCCGCGGGGCGCGCCGTCCTGACGATCGAGGAGACCGCCGAGCTGCTGGCGGCCTACGACCTTCCGACCGCGCCGTCGCGCATCGTGCGCACCTCCGCCGAGGCAATCGACGCCGCGTCGAGCCTGGGATATCCGGTCGTCGTGAAGGGTCTCGCCGAAGGGCTGGTCCACAAAACCGACGTCGGGGCGGTGAAGGTCGATCTGCGCAACGGCGACGACGTCGCCGGCGCCTGCCGCGCCGTCGCCGGCGCCCTGGCGGCCGCGGCCGGCTCCGCCGGGAGCGGGAGCGCGGCGACGAAGGGGGAGGTCCGGTTCCAGGTGCAGTCGATGGTGCGCGGCGGCCACGAGACCATCCTGGGGTTGTCTCATGATCCGCAGTTCGGCCCGCTGCTCATGTTCGGGCTCGGCGGCATCTTCGTCGAGGTGATGAAGGATGTCGTCTTCCGGGTGCTGCCGATCACCGATGTGGAGGCGCGCGACATGGTGCGCTCAATCCGCGGCTACCCGATCCTCGCGGGATCGCGCGGCGGGGTCCGGGCCGACGAGGAGTTCCTGATCGAGGCCATCCTCCGTCTCGGCCAGATGGCGGTGGAATGCCCGGAGATCGACCAGGTGGACATCAACCCGCTCATCGTCGGCCCGGAGCGGTCGCGGTCCTGTGTCGTCGATGCGCGGGTGAGGCTGCATGCCGCGCCGGCCGGCGCGGGCTCCCGCTGAAAGCGGCCCGGTTTGGAGGGGCCGCCGGGCCTGGTGGATAATCAAGCGATGATCCTCCGGCACACCACCGTTCTCTCCGTCCGACACCGGGGCCGGGTCGCCATGGGGGCGGACGGTCAGGTGACGCTCGACCATACCGTGATGAAGCACGGCGCCCGCAAGGTCCGGCGCCTGCACCGGGATTCGATCCTGGCCGGGTTCGCCGGGTCGGCGGCCGACGGCTTCGCGCTCTTCGGCCGGTTCGAGGCTCGTCTCGAGGAGTTTCATGGGAACCTCGAGAGGGCGGCGGTCGAGCTGGCCCGCGACTGGCGGACCGATCGGAGTCTGCGCCGTCTGGAGGCCCTTCTGCTGGTGGCCTCCGCGGATCGCACATTCCTGCTCTCGGGCACCGGCGATCTGATCGAGCCGGACGACGGGCTCGTGGCGGTGGGATCGGGCGGATCCTGCGCACTCGCCGCCGCCAGGGCCCTCGCCCGCCACACCGAGCTGGGCGCGCGCGACATCACGGAACGGTCCCTCCTGATCGCCTCCGAGATCGACATCTTCACCAACGATCAGCTGGTGGTCGAGGAGCTCTGAGGGATGAGCGCACCGCCCCGGAGCACCTCCGCTGCTCCCGCCGCCGACCCGCTCGCGGCCCCGGCCGACCTGACGCCGCGCGAGATCGTCGTCGAGCTCGACCGCTACATCGTCGGCCAGGCGGCCGCCAAGCGCGCCGTCGCCATCGCCCTGCGTAACCGCACACGGCGGCTGAAACTGTCTCCCGAGATGGCGGAGGAGGTGGCGCCCAAGAACATCATCATGATCGGGCCGACGGGGGTCGGCAAGACCGAGATCGCCCGGCGCCTGGCCCGGTTGACGCGTTCGCCGTTCATCAAGGTGGAGGCGTCGAAGTACACCGAGGTCGGTTACGTGGGACGCGACGTCGAGTCGATGGTGCGTGATCTCGCCGACATCGCCTTCGAGCGCGTGCGCGCCGAGATGTCGGAGCAGATCCGCGGGCGGGCGCGCGCCGGGGTCGAGGAGCGCCTGCTCGGACTCCTTCTGCCCGCGCCTGTGACCCCGCCGCTCCAGGCCGCCGGGCCGGAGCCCGGCGATGGGACACGAACGGACCCGTTCCCGCGCACGCGCGAGAAGCTGCGGCTGCAGCTGCGTGATGGCCTGTTCGAGGACCGGGTCGTCGAGATCGAGGTCAAACAGGAGGCTCCGGCGGCGCTGCGGGTGCTCGGCGGGGGCGGTCTCGACGACATGGACCAGGGGGTGCGGGAGTCGCTCGCCGGCTTGTTCGGCGGGCGGACGCGGCGGCGGAAAGTGTCGATCTCCGAGGCGCGCGAGATCCTCCAGCGCGAAGAGGAAGACCGCCTGATCGACCCCGACGCGGTCAAGAGGGTTGCGCTCCGGCGCGTCGAGGACTCGGGGATCGTCTTCATCGACGAGATCGACAAGGTCGCGGGCCGTGAGCGCGGCCATGGACCCGATGTCAGCCGCGAGGGGGTGCAGCGCGACCTCCTGCCGCTGGTCGAGGGCACCACGGTCAGCACGCGCCACGGTCTGGTGCGCACCAACCACATCCTGTTCATCGCGTCCGGGGCCTTCCATGTGAGCAAGCCGTCCGACCTCATACCCGAGCTTCAGGGCCGGTTCCCGATCCGCGTGGAGCTGCAGCCGCTCGGGGTGGGGGAGTTCGTCCGCATCCTGACCGAGCCACGCAATGCCCTGGCCACGCAGTACCGGGCCCTCATGCTCACGGAGGGGGTCGAGATCGAGTTCACCGAGGATGCGGTGCGGGCGGTCGCCGAGATGGCGGCCCGGGTGAACGAGCGGTCGGAGAACATCGGCGCCAGGCGCCTGCACACCATCATGGAGAGGCTGTTGGACCAGGTGTCGTTCGACGCCCCCGAAATGACCGAGCGGAGGGTCGTGATCAACTCCGCCTACGTGCACCGGATGCTCGCCGACATCGTCGAGAATGATGATCTCAGCCGCTACATTCTCTAGGGTCGCCGCCCGGCGGGCGGCAGCGGCCGCCCTCGTGCTCGCGGCCGTCCTGTCGGCCTGCGGCAAGAAGGGACCGCCGTCACCGCCGGTGCGGGTCACGCCGGCGGCGCCGGGCGCGTTCCGCGCCCGCCAGGTCGGGCTCGATGTCGTCCTGTCCGCCACGGTCAGCGGGAAACGCACCGACGGGACCCCGCTTGGCGACGGGACGACGGTCCAGATCCTGCGCATGGCGGCGAGCCCGAGCCTTCGTCCCGGGGCCGTCTCCGAGCGCTATCTCGTGCAGCAGTTCCTGAAGCAGTCACGGCCGGTGGCCGTGGTCTCCGGCGCGGATCTCGGGGCGCAGGTGAGCAGCGGGCGGTTGCAGTTCATCGATCGCGACGCGGCTTCCGTGCAGGAGCCCCCGGGAGAACTCACGGGCGGCCCTGCCTACCTCTATGGGATGCAGGTTGTGGAGCCCGGGGGAGGGCGCTCGCCGATGCGGCCGCCTGTTCTCGTGGAGCTCGCCGCGCCGCCGCCGCCGCCCGGGGCGCTCCAGGCCGAGACGGCCGAGGGCGAAGTGCGCCTGCGCTGGGAGGCGCCGTCGTCGGGGACCGGGGCCTACAACGTGTATCGGCGGGTGCAGGACAGCGCACACGAGCCCGATGCGCCGATCAACCCGGCACCGCTCGAAGCGCCCGAATATGTCGATCGGGCATTCGTGTACGACACCGGCTACGTCTATTTCGTGCGCACGGTCGCGCGCGACAGAAAGACGCCGTGCGAGAGCATGGCGGGCCCGCCGACGGAGGTCCGGCCGCATGACCGCTTCCCTCCGGCGGCCCCCACCGGGATCGCCGTCGCGGTCGAGGGCGGGCAGATTCGCCTCTACTGGTTCCCCAACGCCGAGTCCGACCTCGCCGGGTATCGCATCTATCGGCGCGCCGAAGGGGAGAGCGAGGCCCGGGGTGTCGGGGAGGTGGCCGCCGGGGAGAGCTCCTTCGTTGATGCAGGTGCGACAGCGGGCGTACGCTATCATTACGCGGTCAGCGCCGTCGATGACGCGGCGCCGCCGAACGAGAGCCCCCGTTCCGAGGAGCGAGCCGAGCGCCTGGCACCCGTGGATCAGCCGGCCAGGGCTCCGGACGGCGGGGACGGAGGGCGTGGTTGATGCCGATGCCGACAGAGTTCTTCAAGATGACCGCCGCCGGCAATGACTTCATACTGTTCGACAACCGCAGCGGAGGCCTGGCGGCAGAAGGGCTGGATGGCCTGGTCCGCCGTCTCTGCGCGCGCTCGACGTCGGTCGGCGCCGATGGAGTGGTCGTGCTGGAGCGTTCGCAGCGCGCCGACGTTCGCGTCCGTTTCTTCAACCCCGACGGCGGCGTCACCTTCTGTGGCAACGGGGGCCGGTGCGCCGCACGGCTCGCCTACCTGAACGGGATGGCTCCGGCGCGCATGGTCATCGAGAGCGACCGCGGGGTTCATCGCGCCGAGGTCCGGGAAGCCGATGTCTCGTTCGAGATGCCCGACCCGTCCGGGTTCGAAGCGGGTGTCGATATCGAAGCGGCCGGCAGGCAATGGTCGGGCGTCGCCGTCGACACCGGGGTGCCGCACTTCGCGATCGTGCTCCCCGGCCCTCTCGAGGGGTCCATCGATATTCCCGGGCGGGCCATCCGGTCGCACCCGCGTTTCGGACCGGCCGGCGTGAACGTCGATTTCATTCACACGACAAGCGCGGGCGTGCACACCGTGCGCACGTTCGAACGAGGAGTCGAGGGGGAGACGCTCGCGTGCGCGACCGGGTGTGTCGCCGCGGCGCTCACCCTCGTCTCCGCAGGCCGGTCGCGTCCTCCGGTATCCCTTACGACGCGTTCCGGCGCGGTGCTGTTGATACGCTTCGAGGGCGAGCCCGGCCGGGCCTCCGGTGTGCGGGTCGAGGGGGAGGCGCGCCTCGTGTATGTCGGCCACCTGGCAGAAGAGGCCTCGCGCGGCCTCGAACCGGGCCCTTGAGCGCCATACCCGGTCCCAAGGCGCCGGCGCGCCGTAGTCGGCGTGGGCGTTTGATCCGGCTTTCCATGGGCTGGGCCCTCACGGTGGCCGGCGTCATTCTCGGACCTGTCCCCATGCTGCCGGGTGTGGTGCTGCTCATCCCGGGAATTGCCATACTCGCCGCCGAGAGCCGCTGGATTCGCGCGCTCCTGCGCCGGTATCGGGAGAAGCGGCTCATGCGGCAGGCACTTCGCGAGGCCGAACGGGTGGGGCTGAAAATCAACCTCGACCACGATCCCGAGGTGGACGGCGTCGACCCGGCGTCCCCGTCCGGCCCCTGGACGGACAGTCGGCGCTGAGTGCGCAATCGTGACAGCGCGGCGTCCGCGCCAGGCACACATACCTCCCGTGGAGCACCATCGCGATCGAGAAGAAGTTCCAATCCGGCCGTGGCAGCAGGGCCATGAGGTCGGCCTCGATCCGTACCGGATCCGTGTGCCGTGTCAGGCCCAGCCTTCGGCAAACCCGGGTGACGTGGGTATCAACCACGACGCCGCAGGCCTCCCCGTAGGCAACCGCGAGCACGACGTTGGCAGTCTTGCGTCCCACCCCGGGCAGAGCCGTGAGAGCCGCCATCGTCCGCGGCACGCTGCCGGCATGGCGTTCGGCGATGGCGCGGCTGCAACCGATCAGTGCCCGAGCCTTGGCGCGAAAGAAGCCGGCTGAGCGGATGACCTCCTCCAGCTGCGCCGTGTCCGCGGTGGCCAGCGCTTCGGGAGTCGGCCAGCGCTTGATCACCTCCGGCGTGACCTTGTTGACGCGCGCGTCGGTGCACTGGGCCGAGAGGATTGTGGCCACCAGCAGTTCGAACGGACCCTGGTACTCAAGTTCGATTCGGGCTTCCGGTCGATCCCGTCGGAGGGCCTGAAGGAGCGCCGGGAAGCGTTCACGGGGCGTTCGGCGTGCGGCGCCCCGTGCCGGTGGTCCGGAAGGTGGTGTGTGCACGATTGCACCATCCTAGCGATGTACTGGTGGCCTGTCAAAAAGTCATGGTGTTCGCAGGGTGTGCCAAAAAGTCCTTTCGAGAGGCATGAGCCGAGGGCGTCCGCACAATCACCGCCCGGTCTCCCGGCTCGTGGTTCCCGGCAAAGTGCATGAAACACGCGGTCTTATGGGGCTGACACCTGCGGGGGCGCGGTGAATGCTCAGCGACCGGAGCGCTTTCAACGAGGAGATGGCCATGGCAGGGATGTTGCTTAACTCGCCCGCCGACAAGGAGGGCCCATGTGGAAGCATCTGCTGCCCTATGCCACGAGCTTCGATGATTTCATTTCCCCTGACGAGGAAGCGCGACTCGAGGCCTTCATATCGGACCCCGAGGCCTCGTACCGCCAGGAACGTGACATACAGAAGGGCGAAGTCGATCGCATTCTGAAGAAGGCGATGAAAGCGCTGCCCTCGCGCGAGCGCTATATCCTGGAGCGTCGCTTCGGCATGAAGGACGGCACCGAACTGACCCTCGAGGCGGTTTCGCGCATCCTCAAGTTGAGCAAGGAAAGGGTCCGGCAGCTGGAACGCGAAGCGCTTCTCAAGCTCCGGCTCCGGCTCGACGGCCTGCGGGGCCAGTTGATGGGGGCCTGACCCCGCCATGCGGGTAGTGCGGGGCGAATGCAGAGGCATCATCGGACCGCCCCCATAAAGCCCATTGCGCCGCGTTGCAAATCGGGTAGCATTCCGATATCATCCCGGGCCGGGCCGGCGAGGACCGCCGAACCCTCCACCTCAAGACGGGATGATGATGGTGCCCCGCGGCGGGTCGGTGGATCGGCCGCAGTGGAGTCGACCGACCATGAGTCGAAGAATTGCGGCGACGCTTCTCCTGCTGGTCACGGCAATCGCAGGGACGGCCGGCTGTGCGACCCAAGTTTCCCGCCTGAAGGCCAACTACGCAGCGAAGCAGGGAAACGAATACTACAAAGGCCAGGATTTCCTGAAGGCGGTCGAGTGGTACCGGTACGCGACGTACCTGAACCCGGACCTGGACCTCGCCTACTATCATTCCGCTCTGGCCTACATGGCCCTGTACCGCCCGGGGTCGAAGCACCCCAAGGACCTCCGTTTCTCCCAGGCGGCGATCACGAACCTGAAGCGCTACCTGTCGATCGATCCCGACAACGATGACGCGAAAAACTACCTCCTCACGGTCTACCTGGGGGCCGAGCGCTACGACGAGGCGGCCCAGTTTTTCGAGGATGAGTTGAAGGCTCGCGGTGGCGACCCCGCCCTGGCATCGAAGCTGATGCAGGTCATCGGGATGATCTACGCGAAGAAGGGCGATTTCGATACGTCGCTCGAGTGGTACAAGAAGCGCGCGGATCTCGAGCAGGAGAATGCCGAGATCCTCTACACGATAGGGGTCCTCTGCTGGGACAAGGTCTACAAGGGCGGTCTGCAGTTGGATCTTGATCGGCGAAGCCAGCTCATCGACATGGGGCTCGATTATCTGAACAGGGCAGCGGCGCTGAAAGAGAACTACTTCGAGGCTGTTTCGTACATCAACCTCATGTACCGCGAGAGAGCCAAGGTCGCGCAACTGGTCGGCAACAACGACGACTTCGTGAAATACAACCAGGAAGCCGACAAGTACATGCGTCAGGCCCTGGAGATGCGCAAGAAGGTGATGGCGAAAAAGTAGGCGCCTGAGCCCGGCCGGGCGGTGGTCGCCGGCGGTACCGGGCCGCCCCAGCGAGGTGAAGCACTTGTTCGACTCGATGGTGTTCTCGACGAAAAAGCGACGGCGCACGCGCAAGATGGTGACCTTGCCGTTTGCCCTCGCGATGCATGCCATCGGGTTCGGGGGGCTCATCGTGGCCTCCTTCCTGGGGGTCGAGTCGGTCCCCGCTCCACCCATCACCATCTCGTTTCAGGCCGCCGCCCCGCCCCCGCCGCCACCCCCGCCGCCTCCCCCTCGGAGGAAGCGGAGCACCGCGATCGAAAAGCCGAAGGACATTCCGAAGCCGACCGAGATCGTCCAGCCGCGTCTCGTGCCCGAGGAGAAGCCGGAACCCATCAATGCCCCGGAAGAAGACATGGGTGAGGACGAGGGGGAAGACGGTGGTGTCGAGGGTGGTGTCGAGGGTGGTGTGGTCGGAGGCGTCGTCGGCGGCGTCGTCGGCGGTGTGCTTGGCGGAGTCCTCGGCGGTGTTGACGGCGGCATGCTCGGCGAGCAGCCCCTCTATGCCGGCATCGGCGGCGTTACCAATCCCGAGTTGATCCCCTCGACCAAAATCCAGCCGAAGTACCCCGAGATCGCGCGCAAGGCCAAGATCCAGGGGAAGGTCATCCTCCAGGCGGTCATTCGGAAGGACGGGACCGTCGGGGAAATCCAGGTGCTGCAATCGCCCGGATCGAAGTTCGGGTTCGACGAGGCGGCCATCGCAGCCGTCCGCCAGTGGCGTTACAAGCCGGGCTTGCAGAACGGCAAGCCCGTGGACGTCTATTTCACGGTGCTCGTGGAGTTCGTGCTGCAGTGAGCGGTCGTGGGCTGGTCTCGGCCAGCCCGTGTTCGTAGAGGAGGACGGCGCATATGATGGGGCATTCGGTTTGGGACATCTGGATGCAGATGGGGCTCCTGGCCAAGGGAGTGGCCATCTTCATGATCCTGATGTCGATCTATTCCCTTGGCGTCTTCATCGAGCGGATGATGCTCTACCGCGCGGCGAAGAAGCAGTCGATCGACTACCTTCCCATCGCGACCAAGGCCCTGCGCGAGGGAAACTACCAGGCCGCGGTCGAGGCCGCGAAGCGCTACAACAAGAGCCATCTTGCGAAGGTGCTCTCCGCCGGCTTGATGCAGTTCCTGTTCGAGAAGGAAGACCAGCCGTCGCACGACGCCGTTGAATCGGTGCGGTTGGCCGTCGAGCGCGCCGCGGCCCTGACCGCGGCCGAGATGAAGCGCGGCATCGGGGGGCTCGCGACCATCGGCGCAACCGCGCCGTTTGTCGGCCTGTTCGGGACCGTCGTCGGCATCATCAACGCCTTCACCGCGATGGCCTCCAGCGGTTCGGGCGGCATCGGTTCGGTGTCGGCCGGCATCGCGGAGGCGCTGATCACCACGGCCATCGGTCTCGCGGTCGCCATCGTCGCCGTCTGGATGTTCAACTACTTCCAGGGACAGCTCGAGTTCTTCGGCATCGAGATGGCGAACTCCTCGTCGGAGCTGATCGACTTCTTCCTGAAGCGCCAGGGACAGGGGACAGGCCAGAATGTCCATGCAGCTCGGCAGTAAGGGGCTCAACTCCGACATCAATGTCACCCCGTTCGTCGATATCTGCCTGGTGCTGCTGATCATCTTCATGGTGGTCACCCCGATGCTGCAGGAAGGCATCACAGTGCATCTGCCCTACGCGAAAAACACGGAGAAGAAGGAAGACGACGAAGCCCACGCCATCGTCGTTGCCGTACCGAATGCGTCGACGATCTTTGTCCAGAAAAAGCAAATCCCCAGGGATCAGTACCAGGCGGAAATGGCGGAGATCCACGACCGGATGCCTGACAAGTCCGTGTTGATCAAAGCGGATCGGGCCTTGAAGTACGGGGATGTGCGCCGGGTGATGATCGAGACCAACGAAGCGGGGTTCAGCGAGGTTTCGCTGGTCACCGAGAAGCTGCCCGGCTCCGAAGGCTAGACAGGAGAACCCGCCATGGCGATGAAAACAGGGACAAGCGGAGTCAACAGCGACATCAACGTCACTCCGTTCGTCGACATCTGCCTCGTGCTGCTCATCATTTTCATGGTGGTGACGCCGCTCCTGAGCAGGACCCTCGACGTGTCGGTCCCGCCCAAGTCCGACACGACCGCCGTCGACGTCGCGACTTCGGAGCAGATGATCCTCACGATCAAGGGTCCGGTGGAGTCGCCGCGGCTGCTCCTCAACCGCGAGGAAATCGTCGGCGGGCTCGACGGTCTTCGGGAGAGGATGGCCGAGCTCATGAAGGGTCGGCGAGAAAAGGTCGTCTTCTTTCAGGCGGACAACGAGATCTCCTACGACTACGTCGTCAAAGCCATGGACGAAATGCGTGGCGGCGGGGTCGAGAAGATCGGACTGGTCACCGACGAAAGCCTCGACGCGACGGGGACCGGCGCTGGCCAGTAGGCCGTTGCCGGGCATGCCGTCGTGACGACCAGGCCTGACGCTTGACCAACCCGCCGCGTGCGGAAGTCACCCCCCGCCGGATTCACCTCATCGGGATCTGCGGGACAGGCATGGGTTCGCTCGCAGGGCTTCTGCGCGAAGCCGGCCACGCGGTCCGCGGCTCCGACGAGGCCGTTTACCCTCCCATGAGCACGATGCTCGCCGAGCGTGGCATCCAGGTGCTCAACGGCTATCGCGCCGATCACCTGTCCGATCGACCCGATCTGGTCGTTGTGGGAAACGTCGCTTCCCGATCAAACGCGGAAGCTGTCGCGGCAGTCGAGCTCGGACTGCCATGTCTGAGCATGCCGCAGGCCATCTCCCGGCTGTTCCTCGAAGGGCGCCATCCGATCGTCGTGACGGGAACGCACGGGAAGACGACGACGGCGGCACTCATGGCGTGGCTGCTCCAGTCCGCCGGCCGGCGGCCGTCGTTTCTGGTCGGGGGGGTTCTGCGCAACTTCGACCGCTCCTTCGGCCTCGGAACCGGCGATGACTTCGTGATCGAGGGTGACGAATACGAGACGTCCTACTTCGACAAGGGCCCCAAGTTCATGCACTACCGGCCGCGCACGGCAATCCTGACCTCGGTCGAATTCGACCATGCTGAAATGTTCGCCTCTCTCGATGCCGTCAAGGCCGCGTTCCGGGGATTCGTCGGTCTGATTCCCCCTGATGGCAGACTCATCCACTGCCACGACGACCCGAACGTGCAGGAGGTGGTCGCATCGTCCTCCGCCTGCGCCAGGGAGTCGTACGGAACGGACGACGGCGCGCGCTGGCGTGGCAGCATCCTGGGCGTGGACGCCGAGGGGATGGATGTCACGGTCATGCGTGACGGCCGGCTGTTCGGGACTTTCCGTTCGCTGCTGAGCGGGGTTCAAAACCTGAGGAACATCCTCGCCGTCACCGCCGCGGCGCACGCGCGCGGACTCGGCTCCAGCGAGATCGGCGAGGGGTTACGCTCCTTCGCCGGTGTGCGGCGCCGCCAGGAGGTCCGCGGGACGGTCGGCGGCATCGTGGTGATGGACGACTTCGCACACCATCCGACGGCGGTACGGTTGACCCTCGAGGGGCTTCGCCGGCGCTATCGCGACCGGCGTCTCTGGGCGGTCTTCGAACCCCGCACCAATACCTCCCGACGCAGTGTGTTCCAGCAGGAGTACGCCGTGAGCTTCGACGCGGCCGACCGCGTGATCGTCGCTGCCGTCGACCACCCGGAGCGGGCACCCGATGGACAGCGGTTCTCCCCGGAGCTGCTCGTCGCGGATCTGAAGGCGCGCGGTCGCGACGCAGCCTTCCTCCCATCCGTGCCCGAGATCGTGAAGCGACTGGTCAGGGATGCGCGGTCCGGCGACGTCATCGTCGTGATGTCGAACGGATCGTTCGGCGGGATCCACGGGCGGCTGCTCGAAGGGCTCCCCGGGCATCCGGCGACCTGACCCGTCCTCCTACTCGGACACTAATTACCGAGCACGGAGGGGTTGCCTTCCGCCAGCACGCGGATCAATTCCTCGTCGAAATAGCGGCTGGCGCTGCCGAGGCGTCCGGGGACGCGGGTCGCGAAAGCCTGGCGGCTCTTCTCGATCTCTCTCGCGAGCCGTTTCGAGAGGTCGTGGTTCCGGCGGCCCAGGATCACGGCCTCCTCGTTGTAAAGCAGGATCTCGGAGATCAGCAGACTGGCAAAGCGGCGCGCATCCGTGTGCATCCGCTGGTCATCCGGACTGAGGTGGCCGTCCGAGGATTCCCGGCGCATGCCCTCGATATCACCCAGGAGAGCCTGCATTTCGGCCTCCTCCGGTGCCGGTGGGGACAAGAAGGAGCTCGTGGCGCCGGCCGGCGGCGAGCCATCGTCGGCCTCGAGCCCGGTCCCGACAGGCGCTCGATCCTCGGCGATCGGGCTTGATGCCCTCACGGACCCCGGCACGCGTTCCCCTTCCGTCCGCTGAGAACCGCTGACCCGGTCCGCCACGCTTCGTGATGAACCGGTGTTGCGTCCTCGCCGTACCGATCCGAGAGCCTCAATCCCCATGCTTCCGATAGGACCGAGCATGGCGAACACGGGCTCCGAACTGGAGGTGCTGTCGGAGCCGCAGTCGCCGTACAGGAGCGCCACGGAACGCCCACGGACCACGAGGGGCACCGCCGCCGACCGGGCCGGCACGAATCCGCCGAGGGCCTCGGTCAACAGGAAGCCGGGTCCAGCGATGCCGGCTGTGACCAGTGTGCCTGACGCCAGGGCGCGCGCGGGGAGATGATCACCGCTCGCTGGAATCGTCAGGTGGGCGACGCGCTCGATTCCCGCGCCGCGCGCGACCTCCATGTTGCGTGCGTCCCAGGCTACCAGCGCGCCGGACCTCAGAATGAAGAGGACTGTACGCGGATAGCAGGTGGCCGAGGCATCGAGAAGCGCCCCGAGGATTTCCTTCTGAGATCCTGCCGAGCGGGCCGCCTCGAGAAACCGCAGTACAGGGGCCAGGGCGGTCTCCAGGCCATGCGCTTCTTCCACGGGTGGCCCGATGCGGAGGGGCGAAGCCAGCGCCTCGAGCCCCTCATCCAGCACCTTGCGGAGCCGTGTGACGCGCTCCGCAAGTTCCTTGTTTGCTTCGGCTTCGAAGGTATCTCGCATGGTCGTCATATTTATCGGTCCGGGACACTAGCACAGGGATCCTGGGGTGTCAAAGGGGAGTCCGATAACTCAAATGCTGGCGCGAAAGCCACATCGTGATGTGTCTTTCGCGCCACCTCTGGAGTTTCCACTGCGCAGCGCGGACTTGATGTAGTCATGCAAGGCATTATTTATCTATCAGTTACATCGTTTCATCGTCGTCGCGACTTCATGGCACGAAGGATGCTCTAAGGGAGCCCCGGCGCATCCAAGGGAGCAGACAGATACGCATGGTTCCGCAGCGCACTTTGAAGGGCCAGATCGCAATCCACGGGGTGGGGTTGCACACCGGTGACCGCGCCCGGATCCGGATCGTGCCGGCTCCCGCCGATTCAGGGATCGTGTTCGTCCGTGCGGACCTGGGCGGTGTTGAGATCCCGGCCTCCCACGAATACGTGGTGAGTTCCAGCCTGGCGACGACGGTCTCGATGGGCGGGGTCTCCGTCGCCACGGTGGAGCACCTGCTCGCGGCCCTGTTCGGCCTCGGGGTCGACAACGCGCGTATCGAGGTCGACGGCCCCGAGATTCCCATCGTCGACGGCAGCGCCGCCCCGTTCGTCGAGGCCATACTGACCAGCGGCGTCGTCGCGCAGGCAGCGCCCCGGCGCGTGCTCAGCCTGAGCCGGCCGGTTGCCGTTCGCCACGGCGAGAGGACGGTCCTCGCTCTCCCGTCGAACGACCTGCGCATCAGCTACGCCATCGACTTCGCCCATCCCGCGATCGGCTACCAGGCCGTCACTCTGAGGATGGACGAGCGGGTGTTCGCCGCCTCCATCGCGCCGGCCCGGACTTTCTGCCTCCTGCGCGACGTGAACGCGATGCGGGATTCGGGGCTGGCACGCGGCGGGTCGCTCGACAACGCGCTCGTCGTTGGTGACGATGGAGTCCTGAACGGCGAGCTCCGCTTCCGGGACGAGTTTGTCCGTCACAAGGTCCTCGACCTCATCGGCGATCTCGCACTGGCGGGCGCGCCCCTCCGTGCCCATGTGATCGTCTTCAAGGGTGGGCACCGGATGCACGCCGCGCTCGTACGGAAGATCGCCGAACGCCAGGTCGCGGCCGTCGGCCAGCGTCTCTCCCCGGGGACATTCGAGCGGTTCGCCCATCTCGGGCGCAGGTTGGTGCCGAGCCCCCAGGTGCTCACCGCCTGACCCGGGCGGCTCGCGCCCTCGTCCGTCGCCACTTGTGATCCGCGGACCCCTTCGCTAGACTGCGTTGACCCGCTTGGCCGCCAGCCGAAACCGTATCCACCAGGCGGCAAGAACGACGGAGCCCGGGTTGCGACGCGCTTGGATGGCGGCCCTGATTCTCGCCGCGGCCCCGGCTTGGCCCTGCACGGCGGCCGAGCCGGCGCTTGTCGACCTCTCGACGCGATACCAGGGGGAGAACCTCATGGTATCGGTCCGTCTGGTCGACGGCCTGACCTCGGAACGGCTCGAGGAGATTGAGTCCGGCATCGAGGCGGTTCTCGAGTATCGCATCCAGGTCACCCGGCGGCGGGTCGGGCTGCCCGATGAAGTCCTCGTCCGCAGGCGCGTCGAGTGCCTCGTGAGTCGGGATGCCCTGGCCCGACAGTACACGCTGACGAGACGGGTTGATGGGGAGCTCGTCGAGCGGCGCGTTGCCACCGAAGGGGATGTGATGCGCTCGTTCCTCACCCGCATCGACGACATGCCGCTGGCGCGACACGTGGACCTCCCCGCCGGTGTCGACCTGGAGATCCGCGCCCGCTGTGACCTTGGGCTTCAGTGGCGTTTCTATCTCATCCCCTGGCGTATGACCACCGGCTGGGCGCGTGCCGCCGTGCCGGCGGCACCGGCCACAGGCGAGCCGGAGGGGGAGCATGACCGCAGCGACTGAGACGGCCGGCGGGCCTCCTGCCGCCCCGCGTCCGCCGCGGCTGCGCGCGGATCGACTGATCCTCTTCAGCACCGCCGTCCTCGCATTGTCGTTCATCGCAGGCTACCTCGTGATCCGCCGCGCAACGACCTTCTCCTGGTCGTACATCACCAATTCCCTCGTCCTTTCGGTGTTGTTCGTCACCAACGCCGTCCTCGTCCTGACGCTCCTGATCCTCCTGATGCGCAACCTGATCAAGGCGCTGGTCGAACGGCGTCGCGGGATCCTCGGATCCAGGTTCCGGACCAAGCTGGTCTTCTCGCTGCTGCTGCTGTGGCTCGTCCCGTCGGCCATCATATTCTGGGCCGCGATGCAGCTCATCCAGAGGAGCATCGATCGGTGGTTCAACGAGCCGATGGACCGTCTGACCGAGGCGTCGCAGGAGATCGTCGACGCCTATTACGACGAGGCGAGGGAGCGCGCCGCTACGGCGGCGCGCGAGGTGGCTGCAAGTCTCGAGGATGGGCCGGCGCCCGGTGCCGCCGCCGCGCGCGCGATCCACGAACGCCTCGGGGAGCTCCTCCGGCAGCATCACCTCGCCCTCGTGGCGGTGGCCGCCGGTTCCGCGGCGGCGCCGACCGTGCTGGATCCGACCCTGCCTTCGGTCGCGGCGCTCGAGGATGTTCCCGCGGAAATGATCGAGCAGGCGATCCGTGGCCGGCCCTTCGTCTGGCTCTCGGAGCTGCGGGGGGGGCACTTGCTGCGCGCAGGGCACAGGATCGATCGCGACGGCGGACGCGCCACCGCGGTCGCGATCGCCGGGATCTTCATCCCCCGCGATCTGGCGCGCCTTGCCGAGGCGGTCACGCGGAGCAACGAGGATTACCGCCAGATCCGCACCCAGAAGCGGCTCATCAAACGCGTGTACATCCTCGTGTTCGCCCTCATCACGCTGGTCGTCCTGTTCTCGGTGACCTGGATCGGTCTGTATCTGGCGCGGCGTATCACCGAGCCGGTCCAGGCGCTGGCGGTGGGGACGCGGGCCATCTCGATGGGCAACCTCGACTACCGGGTGCAGGTCGAGGCGGGCGACGAGCTCGGCATCCTGGTCGATTCCTTCAACGCCATGACCGCCGATCTCAAGGCCGGCAAGGAGATGATCGAACGGCGAAACCAGGAGCTTCAGCAGAGCAACCGCGAGCTGATGGAGCGCCGACGTTACATCGAGACGCTGCTCCTGAACCTGGGGGCGGGTGTCGTATCCATCGACCGCGACCGGCGCATTACGACGCTCAACCGCGCGGCCGCCAGGCTGCTCGGGCTCGAGGACGGCCCGGACCCGGTCGGCCGCCACCTGACCGAGGCCCTGCCCGGCGAAGCGCGCGCCATCCTGGAGACGGTGGTGGCCGATGTTCTCGAGGGAGGGCGGACGGACAGCGCCCGCGACGCGGAGATCGCCACGGCGGGAGGCACGACGACCCTGGCGGTGAGCGCCACCGCTCTGCGCGGCGATGAGGGAGAGAGGCCCGGCGCCATCGTCGTACTCGAGGATCTGACCGACCTGATGCGGGCGCAGAAAATCGCCGCCTGGCGCGAGGTCGCCCGCCGTCTGGCGCATGAGATCAAGAACCCGCTCACCCCGATCCAGCTGTCAGCGGAGCGGATCCGCAAGAAGTACCTCGAACGAGGCGAGGATCTCGAGGCCACGGTTGTGGAGGGCACCGCCGCCATCGTGCGCGAAGTGGGGGCCCTGAAGAACCTGGTCGACGAGTTCGCCCGCTTCGCGAGGCTGCCGGCGCCCAACCGGGTACCCACCGATCTGCGCGATGTGATCGCTGCCTGCCTCGATCTCTACCGCGACCGGCATCCGGGCGTGCGCATCGAGGCCCGCTGCGCCGAAACCCTGCCTCCCGCGCTCGTGGACGGGGAGCAGATCCGCCGGGCCCTCGTGAACCTGCTCGACAACGCGGTCGAGGCGATGGGTGGACGCGGCAACGTGGTCGTGGAGGCGCGGTCCGAGGACGCCTCCGGTGGACTCCATCTCGAGGTGGCCGACGACGGCCCGGGCATCCGCCCCGAGGACCGCGATCGGCTGTTCCTGCCCTATTTCTCCACGAAGAAACGCGGAACCGGTCTCGGCCTGGCGATCGTCCACCGGATCGTCACCGATCATCGGGGGAGGATCCGGGTGGAGGACAACCGTCCCCGCGGTGCCCGCTTCGTCATCGACCTGCCGTCGGCGGCCTCCTGATCGGCCGGCCGCGCGCTCCGGCCTGTTCGTTCCGGGCGTGGGGTAGAATCAACCCCATGGCGCGTGAGCGTGTTCTCGTCGTCGATGACGAGGAGGGAGTGCGGGCGACCCTCGGAGGAGTCCTGCGCGACGAGGGGTACGTTGTCGACGCGGCCGAGTCGGGCGAGCGCGGCCTCGACATGGTGCGGCGGCACCCCTACCACGCGGTCCTCCTCGATGTCTGGCTTCCAGGACGGGACGGCCTGGCGGTGCTCGAGGAGATTGCCGCCCTGCCCTCCCCGCCGCGGGTCATCATGATCTCCGGGCACGCCGACGTGCCGGTGGCGCACCGCGCCGGCAAGCTGGGCGCCTATGATTTCATCGAAAAGCCGCTGTCCCTCGACAAGGTGATCCTGTCGCTGCGCAACGCCATCGCCGACCGCCGCAAGGAAGCGCGTCTGAGCAACCTGCGAGAGCGCGTCGACACGGAGGAGGCCCTCATCGGCGAAAGCGTGGTCATCGAGGATCTCCGCCGGCAGATCGACCTGGCCGCTCCGACCCAGGGGCGCGTCCTGATCACCGGCGAGAACGGCACGGGCAAGGAGCTCGTTGCGCGCCTCATCCATGCGCGCTCGCTGCGCCGCGACGAGCTCTTCGTGGAGATGAACTGTGCCGCGATCCCGGAGGAATTGATCGAGAGCGAGCTGTTCGGGCACGTGCGGGGGGCGTTCACCGGGGCCATCGAGAGCAAGGCGGGCCGCTTCCTCCTGGCGGACGGCGGCACGCTCTTCCTGGACGAGATCGCCGACATGTCGGTGCGCACCCAGGCAAAGGTGCTCCGCGTGCTCCAGGAACAGGCATTCGAGCCGGTTGGTGGAACGACGGTCCGGGTCGACGTGCGGGTCATCGCCGCGACCAACAAGGAGCTCGCCCATGAGATCGCCGCCGGCCGGTTCAGGGAGGATCTCTATTTCCGCCTCAACGTGATCCCCCTGCGGGTCCCGGCGCTGCGCGAGCGAGCCGACGACATCCCGCTTCTGGCGCGGCACTTCGTCGATTCGCTGGCGCGCCAGTATGGCCGGCCGCGGGCGATAGCACAGGCCGCCCTGGCCGCCCTCAAGGGGTACCACTGGCCCGGCAACGTGCGCGAGCTGCGGAATCTGATGGAGCGCCTCGTCATCCTGTCCCCAGGAAGCGAGATCGCCGCCGGAGACGTGGTGGCCGCGCTGCGCGGCGCCCCTCCGCCGCGCACCCCCGATGGCGAGCGCGACCACGCCTCCCTCCGGGAGGGACGCGAGGATTTCGAGCGGCGGTTCATCCTCAGAAAGCTGCGGCAGGCGGAAGGGAACGTCGTGCGGGCCGCCGAGCTGCTCGGCCTCGAGAGGAGCCACCTCTACCGCAAGATGCGCGCCCTGGGGCTGCGGACGGGGGAGACCGGCGAGGTTGGATGATGCCGCGCCCCGCTCGACTCCCCGGTGACCGTCCCCGGTGGTGTTGACAGTGCCTCCTCCCTCTGATAATAAAGAACATAAGGTCATGCAATCGGAAGGAACCTGAACGGAATGCAGCTGACGCGAGGGGTCGAATACGGCATCGAGGGCATCCTCTACCTTGCCCGCCAGGGTGGGAACGAGGCGACCTTCGTGCGCGAAATTTCCCGCGCCACGGCCATCCCCGAGACCTTCCTGGCGAAGATCTTCCAGAAGCTGGCAAGCAAGGGGCTGGTTCGCTCGCGTCGCGGGTTCCGCGGCGGTTTCCGGCTGGCGCGGCCGGCGGGCCGCATCAACCTGCGTGAAATCGTCGAAGCGCTCGAGGGACCGATCGAGTTCAACCGTTGCCTCGACCACCTGCGGGCGCGCGGTCGCACCGGCCGCTGCCAGGTCCGCCGGATCTTCGGACAGGTGCAGCGCAAGGTCGCCGATATCCTCGAGCAGACGACGCTGGCCGACATTCTGGAAGTGACGTCGTAGTTCCCGGAGAACTTGGGCGTGATGGCTTTCGGACCAAAAGGGTCTGATTCCTCCAGTCGTCCCCGCGGCCTGCTCCGCGCCGACCTGCACGTGCACTCGCGCCACTCCGGCCCGGGGCATCTGAGGCGCGCCGGCGGACGGGCAGGCGTGGGCGATCCGCTCGCCATCTACCACGCCGCCCGGGCGCGGGGCATGGGGCTCGTCACCCTGACGGACATCGACACCATCGAGGGGTGCCTGCGCCTGCGCGACAGCCTGCCGGATGCCGCCGACATGGTCGTTTCGGAAGAGGTGACGACGCGCGATCCGCGCACCGGCCGGTTCTATCACGTGCTCGTCTGGGGCCTCACCGAGCCGCAGCACCGGGAGATCGCCGCCCTGCGTGACGACCTGCGCGACCTGGCGGGTTACCTCAGGCAGGAAGGGATCGTCGCCGGTCTCGGCGCGGGCCCCGGAGACTCCGGGGCCGGCATCTGGTCGGATCCGGAGGGGCTCACCGTGCTCACCCTCTTCGACCGCGTCGAGGTGAAGAGCGGCGCCCACGGCCGGCGTCACAACGAGGTCGGAGCGCGGCTGGCGCAGGCGCGTGGCGGGCGCATGCTCGGGCTCACCGGAGGCAGTTGCGCCCACGGGCCGGCCCGTGTCGGCCGTACCTGCACCGTCGCGCGCGCCGCGAGCGTGCGTGAGTTCATGGAGGAACTGCGCGCCGGCCGGACGTGGGTGGCCGGCGAGGACGGCGGTATCTGGGCCTTGACCCGCGACCTGTCCAGGAGCCTCGCCCTCGGCTACCGCGAGCGCCCCGGCACGGTTCTGAGCCTGCCGCTCGATCTGTTGCGGGCGCCCCTGCGTCATGGCTTCAGGTACGCGCGCCAGGCGGTTCGTGTGCGGCGCGCCGGCCGGCAGTTGGATCATCAGGATGTCGTCAGTTTTCAGCAGAGAGCCCGAACCTACGGTCCGGGGGCGCCGCCCTCCGGACGGAACACCGCGGACGCTTCGTGATGTGGGGCCGCGGCGTCGCCCGTCAACGACCGTTTTCACGATGGAGGATCGCTCATGAGCCAGGCTGTGGCACACAGGCCTGAAGAACTGGCACCATCTTCGACCCGATCGCCGCAGGCCGCAGGCCCCGGCGTCTCCCGACCGACGGCGCCCCGGCGCCGCCGGATGAGCCGCTATCTGCGCCCGACCGTCATCGTAGGCACGGGCCTCAAGGGGCTGGCCAACGCCACCTGGCACGCCTTCCAGGCCGTCAACCGGCGCCTCCCGCACGGCCAGCTGCACCCCAAATGGGCGCCGGGGCCGCTGATCAAGAGCAAGGACCGCACCTTCCCGCAGCTCGGCTTCCCGCGTGAAACCGACTCGCTGTGTCCGCAGTGCGTCAAGGAGGTGCGTGAGAAGATCCTCGGCGGTGACGCCAACTGGCGCGTTCTGCTGGAGGGCAAGCCGGGCGAGGTCAGGGCCCGGATCGTCGAGCGCGATGGAGAGGTCTGGATGGAGAAGACCTGCGCGAAGCACGGCCCGTGCGAGGACATCATGGCCATGGACGTCGAGTTCCTGCGACGGATGGAGCGCCTCTATCCCGGGCGCGATTTCCGCATGGCCCCCGATCCCTACCACAATCACGGTTCCTCGACGGTCAAGTACGGTCGCGGCGCCGTGCTCACCGTCGACCTGACCAACCGCTGCAACATGATGTGCAACCCCTGCTTCATGGACGCCAACCAGGTGGGCTATGTCCATGAGCTGTCGTGGGATGATGTCCGCCAGATCCTCGACAATTCGATCAACGTCAAGCCGCGGCGGCAGATGTCGGTGCAGTTCTCGGGCGGCGAGCCAACCCTGTCGCCCTACTTCCTCGAAGCCGTGGCCTATTCGCGCAAGGTCGGTTACCAGAGCGTGCAGGCGGCGACCAATGGCATCCGCTTCGCGCAGGACGTCGATTTCGCCAGGCGCGCCAAGGCCGCGGGTCTGCGCCTCGCCTACCTGCAGTTCGACGGGGTGACCAACGAGGCCAATAACCACCGCGGGGTCGGCAACCTGTTTGATGTCAAGAGGCGCGCCCTCGAGAACATGAAGGCCGCCGGTATCGACGTCACCCTGGTCGTGACCATCGTCAATACGGTCAACAACGACCAGGTCGGCCCGATCGTCCGGTTCGCCATCGACAACATCGACAAGATCAACGCGGTCTCGTTCCAGCCGGTGTCGTTCACGGGACGCGACGAGGACATCGACGACGAGACACGGCGCCGGCAGCGCTACACGCTGTCGCACCTGGCGCACGACCTCAAGTCGCAGCTCGGGTTCACGGAGCCCCTTCGTGACTGGTATCCGTTGTCGGCGTCCGGACCGTTCTCGGACCTCCGCGATCAGCTCGACGGCATCGAGGCCGAGTTCGGCAACCTCAAGTGCGGCTGCCACCCGAACTGCGGCATCGGCACCATGCTGCTGGTGAACCAGACAACCAAGCAGGCGGTGCCGTTTCCGCAGATCCTCGACACCGACCGGCTCCTCGAGGACCTGAAGGTCATCACCGATACCTGCCGATCGAAATCCCTCACTGTGATGCAGTTCGCCCTGGCCGTCATGCGCAACGCCCGCTTCAGCGAACTGCCCGAGGGCCTGTCGTTCTGGAGCGTCTTGAAGGTCATCGACGGTCACAACGGCGGCCGGCTCGGCCTCGCCGATCGGGCACGCTACGACTGGCGCATCATGATGGTGGCCGGGATGTGGTTCCAGGACCTGTTCAACTACGACTTCCGCCGCACCGAGATGTGCATCATCCCGTACGGGACGCAGGTGGGGGAGGTCTCCTTCTGCGCCTACAACACGGGTGTCGGCTGGCGGCAGATCGTCGAGAAGATGTTCTCCACCCACTCGACCGCCGAGTGGTTCAAGGAGAAGGGACGGCACCCGATCTTCGCCGCCGGCAAGGAGGTCCCGCTCGAGTCCGCGGTGGTCCCGGCGGCGGCGCCGATACCGGCGGCCGCCATCGGGCGGCCTTCCAGCCAGGAGGTCCCGGCGATGGCGGCAATGAGCACGGCGTCGGCGGGGAGTTGCGGCACGTCCTGCGGCTGCAACTGACGGCAACGCGAGCACCAGCGGGGCGGGGGAGCGTGATCCCCCGCCCTTTCTTGCGCCGGGGGACCCGGGAGATCCGGGCGCGCCAGCCGGGAATCCGCCGACCGGCTGTGAATTCAGGAGCCTGTGGGGGTGTTCCCGACCTTCTCGAGGCGGCGCTCGAAGACGCGATCGGGGTCGAAGTTCTCCAACCTGAGGTAGAACCCGGCGACGTCGAGGAGCGCCTCCTGTGGCACGAGACCGACAATCTCGGAGCCGGCGATGCCCGCCCCCCAGCGCGCCGCCTCGCTGCGCACCATCTCGAAGACCCGGTGCAGGGAGGTGCGCCGGAAATCCGTCATGTTGATCGACACCTGGGCCAGGCGCCGTTCCTCGAGCATCACCCCCATCGCCTTGACGAAGCGCAGACCACCGCTGCTGTGCCGGATGGCCCGCGCCACCCGGTTGGCCACCTCGAGATCGGGCGTCGTCAGATTGATGTTGAAGGCGATCAGGAATTCGCGGGCGCCCACCGCCACGCACCCGGCCGTCGGGTGCACCCTCGCGGGGCCGAAGTCGGGCGCCCAGAGCGGGTCGCCGATTTTCGCCGCGAACCCCTCGAACTCACCCTTGCGGACGGCCGCCAGGTCGCGGCGGTGCGGCGCCGCGGCCGCCTCCTCGTAGAGATAGACGGGCAGGTCGTGGATCCGGGCGATCGTGGCGCCGATGTCGCGCGCCAGCGCGACGCAATCCTGCATCGTGACCCCGCGGATGGGCACCAGCGGCACGACGTCGATCGCCCCCATGCGCGGGTGATGGCCATGGTGCGAGCGCAGGTCGATGCGTCGGACGCAGGCGGCGACCAGGGCCTCGATGGCCGCCCGCACCGCTCCGGGTTCGCCCGCGAGGGTGAGGACCGAGCGGTTGTGATCCGCGTCCGACGAGAGATCGAGAACCCGGGCCGGACCGGCGCGACGAACCTCCTCCATGATCGCCTCGATCACCTCGGGTCGGCGGCCTTCGCTGAAATTGGGGACGCTCTCGACGATGCGCATCGTGTCAGCCTCCGGTGGGGAGAGGGGCGCCGGGGGCGCCGGCGAGAGTGTTGCGTGACAGGGCGGTGATGAGGCGCCGTGGGTCGCGTCCCAGGGCGCCGTTCCAATCCGCCAGCAGGCGTTCCGCCGGGGTCACCCGGTCGCGGCCCGCGAGGGGATCGAGGAAGGCCGATTCGCCCGGCGCGCCCTGGGCCTCGAGCCCGCGCCGGGCGAGGCCGACGATCTCGTCGAAGAGGTCGCCGGCGACGACCGCCCCTCCCGGCATCTCCTTCGGCAGCGGCGCCATGCGGCCCATACGGCACACAGCGTCGAGAAACAGGTTGCGGGCGTCGAAACCCCAATCGCGCACCAGATCCCAGGCCGCCCGCATGGAGCCGGGATCGTAGAGGAGACCCTTCCACAGGGCGGCGAGAGCCACCGCGCTGGCCGGGTCGCCGGAATCGGCGCCGCGCATCTCGATGTACCGCTTCAGCCGCACCTCGGGGAAAAGCGTCGTCAGGTGCAGCTCGAAATCATCCACCGTCGGCGTATGACCGCGGAAGCCGTCGCGGATGAAGCGCCGGAAGGTGACACCGCCGCCGGGAAGGTACTCGCCGCCGCGGATCACGAAGAAGAGAGGCACATCGAGCGCCCAGTCGAGGTAGTCCCCGAACCCCGCGTCGTCACGGAAGAGGAACGGCAGGAGCCCGCAACGATCGGGATCGGTGTCGCGCCACGCCCAGGCGCGCGCGCTCATCAGGTTGTTCGGTCTCCCCTCGGTCAGCGGCGAATGGGCGAACAACGCGGTCACCACGGGGGACAGGCCCATCGCCGCGCGCATCTTGGCCATCGCGTCGGCGCCGTCGGCGTAGTCGACGTTCGCCTGGATGCAGGCCGTCTGCTTCATCATCGTGGTCCCCTGGCCGCCACGGGTCGGCAGGTACGCGCGCATGATGTCGTACCGCTTCTTCGGGATCCAGGGGAGCCGCTCGAGCGGGGCGAACGGCTGCATGCCGATGCCGAGCCAGGCCACCCCCATCGGTCGCGAGACCTGCTCGACCACGGTGAGATAGTCCTGGAGCTCGGCCGCCAGGGTGTCAAGGCGGCGGTGCACCGCGCCCGACAGCTCCATCTGGCAGCCCGGCTCGAGGGTGATCCGGGTGCCCCCCAGGCGGGCCCCGAGAAGGCGGCCTTCCTCCTCGTAGGACTCCCAGCCGCGCTCCCGCACGAGAGTGGCGAGGATCGCCGACACCGATCGCGGCCCGTCGTACGGCACCGGTTCGCCGCTGTCGGCGAGCAGACCGAAGCGCTCGTACTCCAGGCCGACGCCCCAGCGTCCGCGGGGTTTGGACCCGGGCTCGAAGTACCCTTCGAGCTGGTCCTCGCGTGTGATGACAGCGTGTGAATCGAACATGGCCGGATGGCCGGGCATTCTATCACCGCGCGTGGGGGCAGCCGGGTGGCAGGAGGCGGGGTGGTGGCGGGGCGCCCGCGGGTCGCGGCCTCAGGCGGTGCGACGCGTCGGCGGGGCGGCGGCGTCCTCGGCGGCCGCGGCGTGCGCCTCGCGACGCTGCAGGAGCGCCCGGGCGGTCTCGTCGGGCGGGAGCCCGAGGCAGGCCGCGAACTCGCGGACGAACCCGCGCAGGAAGACCGGCGGCGGCAGCCGGTCGAAACGCTCCTCCTCGATGGCCTGGAGATGCGCCACGCGGATCTTGGTGCGCGCGGCGATCGTCTCGAGGGTCTGCCCGAGACGCAGGCGAAGGGCGCGCAGCGCCTCCCCGGTCAGGGGCGCGATGTGGGCGGCGTCCGGCCCCTGTGATGCCGTGCTCGCGCCGGCCGCGACCGCCTCGCGGCCGGCGGCGGGCGCCGCCGGGGTGGTGTCGACCGCCCCGGCGGGTGGCGCAGGCGCCGGCACGGGGCGCCCGGCGGCGGCCGCGCCCTGCCGTGGGGCGCCGGGGGCGTGTGCCATCCCTCCGTGCAGGCCGCGGATCTGGTCGGCCGCCAACCGGCCGGAATCGACCAGCTGGCGGTCATAGGCCACGCGGCTTTCGAGGAAGATGAGGGTCCTGTAGGCATCCTCGACGCGCGTCATGATGGCGCGCAGCGTCTCGGGTGCCACCAGGGGCGACAGGGGCGTCGACTCCTGATCGAAGGCGCGGCGCAGCACGTGATAGGCGGACTGGATTTCCTTCGACGATGCCTTGGGGGGGATCTCCAGGACCCGGTAGTGATCCACCTGCTCGAGATCCTCCCACTCGGGCAATTCGGATCGACCCGTGGACGCGCCGGCGGCGAGCAGCCGCGCCGCCGCCCGGCCGATGCCCCGTGTCGCCGGGGTGTTCGGGAACTGCTGCGACAGCGGGCGGCGCTTCGCCACCGCCAGCACGACCGACGGATCGTGCTCGATCAAGCCGGCGGTCGGGAGCGGGACGCCGAGACCCTTGCGCAGGGCTCCCGCGAGCGCCGCTCCGGCTTCCTCGTCGTGCTCGTCGCGCACCATGTTGAGGACCAGCTCGAGCCGTGTGCGGCCGGTCTCGCTCGCCACCAGGCCGCGGGCCTTCGCGTCGAGCGCGCCGAGGCGGATCATCAGGTCGCGGAACGGCAGCCGATCGGGTGACACCCCCTCGGTCGCCAGCAGATCGCCGAGCGCCCGCCGCGTGTCCTCGGGCAGGGCCCGATCGAAGCAGGACCTCAAGTGAGATTCGACGAAGAGGGCCGCGGCCTCCAGGGCGGGTGGTTCGGGTGTCGCGACCACGATGCCGAGGTCGCCCATGGCGAATGCCTCGAACAGCGTCCGCGACCGGCCGGAGCCGCAGTCCAGGATGGCCACCTCGGCATCCAGGTCGCCGAGACCCTGCCGCACGAGCGCCAGGAGGGACGCCGCGTCCTCGGGGGGCCGCGGCCCCTGCAGGCCGCCGACCAGGCGCAGGTTCGGTACCGAGGTCTCGACCGCCGCCTCGGCCAGTCGCGTCTCGCCGGCGAGAAGCGCCGGAAGGCCGCGCCGGACCCTCGCGAATCCGAGCGCCGCGTGCAGCTGGCCGCACTGCAGATCGAGATCGATCACGACGACGCGACGATCGGACCGGGCGAGCTGGATCGCCAGGTTGGCGGTGAGGAGCGTCCGTCCGGCCCCTCCCTTGCCGCCGGCGAGAGCCCAGACCGCGCAGGTGCCCATCACGCCACCTTGTCGGCCGAGTCCTTCTCCTCGAAGTCCTCGCCGTCGAAGGTGATGAGCCGGCCCTTGTCCTCGATCACCGTGTGGATCGAAACCGGCCGGCCCCAGACGGCCTGCAGGTTTCTCAACGTCTCGCGGGCGTAGTCGTGACGCAGCTCGATGCCGTCGTACTGGTGCCGCAGCAGGATCTCGCCCCGGTTGCGGTGGTTGCCGTCGACGACCTGGATGATCGGCTGGCCCTGGTTGGTCAGCTGGGCGAGCAGGCGGTGCTTGATCTTCCGGAAGTCACGGTCGCTGATCTGGTACATCCCGGTCTTCGGGTTGTAGTCGTACAGGAAGAGCTTCTGCCGATGGCAGAACTCCTCGGTCAGGTAGTCGTCGATGAAGGTCACGTCGGTGCACACCCGACGGACCTCGAAGATCTTCTCGCGCCCCAGCCCGAGACCGCGGTCCCAGCGGGCCCGCACGGAGATGTCGTCGCAGTCCTCGTACTCCTTGCCGAACCGCCCCCGGTTCCAGCGGTCCTCGATGTCGCGGTAGAGCTCCACGCCCAGCTTGTACGGGTTGATCCGGCCGCGGCCGCCGAGGGTGCCGGAGTGGTGATCGGCATAGTCGATCAGCTCGCCGTCGGTGAGCGCCTTCTCGGTCATGATCTTCGAGTGCCAGTATGTCGCCCAGCCTTCGTTCATGATCTTGGACTGGGCCTGAGGGGCGAAGTAGTAAGCCTCCTCGCGCACGATCGCCAGGACATCGCGCTGCCAGTTGTCGATGGGTGCGTGCTCGGCGAGAAACTTCAGGATGTCGCGCGCCGGCGACGCCGGGAACCGCTTCTTGCGGCTCGCCGCCTCCTCCTCGAGCCGGCGCTGCTGGGCCTCGATCAGGTGCGGCGGGTTGATGAAGTCGTTCATGTACGACTTGCTTCTGAGACGCTGCGCGACCGGCCGCGGCGCGTCGTCGGCGCCGTCGCCGCGATCGCGAACGATGAATGGCGCGTGCGGGTCGATGAGGTTCTCGAGCGACAGGGCGAGGTCGATGAAGTTCTCGACGAGCTCGACGCCGTGCCGGTCCATGTGGCGCCGGATGCGGGTCGCATGGTTCGCCATGTCGTCCATCATCTTGCGGTTGGTGCGGGCGAAGGAGAGATTGTTCTTGAAGAAGTCGCAATGGGCGTAGACATGCCCCATCACGAGCTTCTGATCGACCCGCGCGTTGCACTCGAGCAGGTAGGCGTAGCACGGATCGTTGTTGATGACCATCTCGTAAATCTTCGACAGCCCGTAGGAGTAGGACTTGGAGAGGTATTCGTACTCCATGCCGTGGCGCCAGTGCGGGTAGCGGGTCGGGAAGCCGCCGTAGGCGGCCACCTGGTTGAGCATCCGGTAGTCGAGGATCTCGAAGATCACCGGGAAGAAGTCGAGCCCGTACGAGCGCGCGTGGCTCTCCATCTCCTCCTGGAGCTGGGCGAGGTCGGGCGGCAGGCTGGCCATGTCAGCGGCCCCGCCCGAGGAAGTCCTTGATCGACTGGTGGATCCCTTCCTTGTTCTCTATCTTCGACAGAGCAACCCGCTCGTCGGAGCCGAGCGCTTCCCGCAGGTCGACCAGGAACTGCCCGGTGCCGTAAGGGCTCTCGACCTGCCCGTAGCAGAACAGGTTGAGGTTCGGCAGCAGCTGCTTGCGCAGGAGACCGACGCACTCCTCGGTGTCCCCCTGGGACCAGTTGTCGCCGTCGGAGAAATGGAAGGCGTAGATGTTCCAGTCGTCGCTCGGATACTCCTGTTCGATAAGCCGGGCGCAGAGGCGGAAGGCCGCCGAGATCACGGTGCCGCCGGATTCGCGCGTGTGGTAGAAGGTGTCGCGGTCGACCTCGCGGGCTTCGGCGTCGTGGACGATGTAGCGCAATTCGACGCCCTTGTAGTGGTGGCGCAGCCAGGTGTCGATCCAGAACGACTCGATGCGGACGATTTCCTTCTGCTCCTCGCCCATCGATCCCGAGACATCCATCATGTAGATGACCGCGGCGTTCGCCTGCGGCATGACGGCGCTCTTGCGGGAGCGGTACCGTTTGTCCTGGCGGATCGGCAGCAGCATCGGCGCCTCGGGTCTGTAGATGCCCGACCTGATGCTGCGCTTGAGGGTCTCCTTGTAGGTGCGCTTGAAGTGTCGCAGGCCCTCGGGGCCGTAGCGCGAGATCCCGACGTAGCGATCACGCGGCGAGACGATGTTCTTGCGGCCCTTGGGTTTGATGGCGGGAAGCTCGAGCTCCTCGCCGAGCATCTCGGCCAATTCGTCGAGCGAGACGTCGACCTCGAGGAGATGGTCGGCGGGCTGGTCGCCCGCCCCGTGCCTGCCGCCCTCGCTCTCGCCCGGCCCGAGGACGGTTCCGACCGCCCCATCTCCCTGGCCGACGCCGCCCGCCTGTCGCTTCCCGTGGATGAACTGCGGGATGTGGATCTGCGGCAGCGGAATCGAGATCAGGTCCTTGCCCCGGCGCCCGACGAGCTCGCCGCTGGTGATGTAGCGGCGCAGGTCTTTTTTGATCCGGCCGCGCACGATCTGCCGGAAGCGGTTGTGGTCCTGGTCGATTCTCAGGATCATCGGGCCCGTCCGCGCCCATCACGGCGCCACCGGGCGGCCCGTCCATCCGGACCTCCGCGCGACGCCGCCCGCGTCATCAGTCGCGGGCGTCGCCGCGGGCGAAGATGCTGGCGACGTAGTTGAGCACGTCGGTGGCGCAGATGTCGCAGTAGCCGTAGTCCTTCCTGAGCCGGCTCTTGACGACGTCGATCTTCTCCTGCGTGTCCTTGTCCACCACCGACGAGACCAGCGAGGTCAGCTTGATCGAGTCCTTCTGGTCCTCGAAGAGCTTCAGCTCGAGGGCCTTGTGCAGCCGCTCGTTGGTCTTGTAGTTGAACGTCTTGCCCTCGACCGCGAGCGCGCCGATGTAGTTCATGATCTCGCGCCGGAAGTCCTCCTTGCGGTTATCCGGTATGTCGATCTTCTCCTCGATCGAACGCATCAGCCGTTCGTCGGGCTCCTCGTCCTGGCCTGTGTACTTGTTGCGCACCCGCTCCTTCTGGGTGTAGGCCTTGACGTTGTCGATGTAGTTGCTGCACAGGCGGGATATGGCCTCCTCGTCGGCCGAGATCGCGCGCTGCACCTCGTTCTTGGCGATGTCCTCGTACTCCTGCTTGACCACGCCCAGCAGCTCGCGATAGCGCTTGCGCAACTCCTCCGAGGTGATCAGTGAGTGATGGCGCAGGCCCGACTCCATCTCGTTCAGGACCATGAACGGGTTGATGCAGCCCTCGCCCTTGTCGGAGACCAGGGCATTGCTGATCTTGTCCTGCACGTAGCGCGGCGAGATCCCGTCCATGCCCTCGCGCATCGCCTCCTTGCGCAGCTCCTTGACGTTGTCCTCGGTGAAGCCGGGCAGCGTCTTGCCGTTGTAGAGGCGCAGCTTCTGCATCAGCGTCAGGTCGGCCTTCTTGGGCTCCTCGAGCCGCGTGAGAATCGCCCACATCGACGCCATCTCGAGGGTGTGCGGCGCGATGTGCTTGCCGCGGATGCGCCCGGGGTTGTAGTCCTTCTCGTAGATCTTGATCTCCTCGGACAGCTTGGTGATGTAGGGGATGTCGATCTTGACGGTGCGGTCCCGCAGCGCCTCCATGAACTCGTTGTGCTGCAGCTTGCGGTACTCGGGCTCGTTGGTGTGACCGATGATCACTTCGTCGATGTCGGTCTGGGCGAATTTCTTCGGCTTGATCTTGTGCTCCTGCGACGCTCCCAGGAGGTCGTAGAGGAAGGCCACGTCGAGCTTGAGAACCTCGATGAACTCGATGAGACCGCGGTTGGCGATGTTGAACTCGCCGTCGAAGTTGAAGGCCCGCGGGTCGGAGTCCGAGCCGTACTCGGCGATCTTCCGGTAGTTGATGTCGCCGGTGAGCTCGGTGGAGTCCTGGTTCTTCTCGTCCTTGGGCTGGAAGGTGCCGATGCCAATGCGGTCCTTCTCGGAGAGGATCAGTCGTCGGACCCGGATGTGCGAGATGATCTTCGTCCAGTCGCCGCCGTAGCGCATGTTGAGTTCCTTGAAGTTCTGGCGGCAGAACGGGCACAGGTCGCCCTCGATGGTGATGCGCTGGCCCTCGGGGCGGCCCTCGTTCAGGAAGCGGGTGACCTCGGGACGGAGATCGTCCTGGATCAGGTGCAGCGGCTCCTCGTGCATGGGGCAGGGGAGGATCTCCGGCGTCGGCTCCGATCGGCGGTGCCCGACGCCGCCGTCCATCACCCAGAAGAAGGAGTAGACCGCGCCGTCGGGGGTCTTGGAGTACTCCTCGAATCCGCGCTTCAGGCGGCGGACGATCGTCGACTTCGCCGAACCGACCGGACCGTGCAGCAGCAGGACACGCTTCTCGGTCCCGTAGCGCTGCGCCGCCGACTTGAAGACATTGACCAGTTTCGACAGCGGCACGTCGAGACCGAAGACACCGTCGGCGCCGCCGTGATCCTTGTCGTCGAAGAAGTTGTAGTGGACGATTCTCTTCTTGTACTCGTGATAATCGCGCGTCCCGTGAGCGAGGATCATGTCGTACACCCGCTGGAAAGCGGTGCGCGTCACCTGCGGGTTCTGCCGCACGATCTCGACGTAGTCCTCGAAGGTCCCTTCCCAGTGCTGATCACGGAACCCGCGCAGGTCCTGGAGCTTGCCGATCATCTGGACAATCTCGCCGCCGGCGCCTGCCGGTCGGGGCTCTGCGGCGCGGGCCGCGGCCGGCGACTCTGTCGTATCCTTCTGATAGGACATAATTTCCTCGCCTCCGGAGACTCGGCAAAGAATATAGGGTCGAGTCAAGGATTTGTCAAAACGTCCTGACCGTTTTCGTAACCCCCTGGCGGGGGGGGGCGCAGCGCCGCGGGATGCGCCCCATGGCGGCACCCCCCTTTGTTGACAGTGCGGCATGCGGGTGGCTACCATCCGCGCCGCATCGGGGAGGTGGCACCTCGTGCAGCCGCATGCGCTTCCACGCGCCGTTCGTACCGTCCTTCGCGACCTGCTCGCGACACCCGGCCTCCGCGGCACGCCGCTCGTGGCGGCGATCCGGGCCGCCGGTGACGCGCTGGCAATCGAGCCTTTTGAGGCGTGCCTTGCGTTGCTGTCGGTCGGGCGCACGAGCGAATCGGACGCTCAACAGGTGGTCGAGGCCGTCGAGTCGCACCGGGCCGTCCTCGAGTCGAGGCTGCTGCGCGATCCGGGCTTCGCCGTGGCGGCCGCCGACTTGTTGCACGCCTCGGGGGCCGGGCCGTGGGGTGACGGAGCGGGACGCGGCACGCGGTCGCCGACGGCCCAGGAGCGCAGCCGCAGCTTCGACGAACTCGTCGAGCGCGAGGTGCGCCGCCATCACCGGACGGGCCGGCCGCTGGGCCTTGTCCTGATGTCGCCGGTGCGGCCGCCGGACGAGCGCGAGTGGCGCGACACCATCGCCGCCCTCGTTGAGACCGCGCGCGATGTCGATCACATCGCCCGCGTTCTCCCCGAGGGAGTCGCCGCCGTCCTGCCCTGCACCAGCGGTGACGAGGCCGTCCGGGCGGCGGCGCGATTCAGGAGTGTCGCGGGCCGCATCACCGTGACAGCGTGGTGCACCGGCGTGGCCGCCCTTCCCGGGACCCCGGCCAGCGCCGCGGCCCTGGCGGCCGCAGCGCGCGGCGCGCTGGAGGACGCCCTCCGCGACGGGGCGGCGGTGCGGCGTTCGACACCGGAACGGCGCCGCCACGGTCGGCGGCCTGCGGCCGAAGGCCTCAATGCCCGGGTCAGGATGGGTCGCCAGGTGGCCGACGCGACGATCGAGGACATGTCGCTCGGGGGGATCCTGATCCGGACCCCGCGACCGCTGGTGCCCGGCCTGCGCGTCGCGCTGGATATCGGCGACGCGCCGCCGCGCGCCCGCCGGCTGGCGCTCGGGGCGCGCGTGGTCCGTTCGGAGGCGCCGGCGCCGGGAACGATCGGTCCCTGGCGCGCCGCACTGCATTTCGAGGCCGGCGCCGAATCCCTGCCGGCTCTGGCGGAGATGCTGGCGGCGGGGCGCGCGCCGGAGGGTCGTACATGATCGCCCCGGAGGATGTCGCCCGCTACCGCGACGATCTCCTGGCCGCCTTGCAGGAGGACGCGCACAACGAAGAGCGGATCCTCAGGAGGCTCGATCAGATCCGCACGGAGGAGGGGATCCAGGCCTACGCCGCCCTGCTCCTCATCATCACCGGCATGCCGTTCGAGGAGTCCGAGGCCCGGCGTCACTGGGAGACGATTCTCGGGCACCGGAAGGCGTTGGCTTCCTCGCTGCAGCGCGAGGTCGGGCTGCGTGTCGCGGTTCTCGACTATTTCCTGAACCTGAACCGGCAGACGACCGGCCCGCGTCTCATCGACCTCGCCTTCAGCGAGCGCCAGGAGCCGGGCGCCCCGGCCGACCGCGTCACCGGCCTGCACAGCGCCTCCTCCTTCCTGGCCGCGCTCCAGAATGAGACACGCCGGGCCAAGCGCTACGATCTGGGCCTCTCGGTTCTCTACCTCGACATCGACAACTTCCGCGAGATCAACGAGCGGCACGGCGAGCTGGTGGGCGGCATCCTGCTGCGCGAAGTCGCCATCCTGGTGAAGAACAAGGTGCGGGACATCGACATCGCGGCGCGCGTTGCCGGCGAGGAGTTCGGTGTCATCCTCCCCGAAACCGAGAGGATGGGCGCCTTCCTGGTGGCCGAGCGGATCCGACGCGAGGTCGAGCGCCACGGGCTGAGGCGCGGTGTCGACGGACGCCCCATCGGTTTGACCTTGAGCGCCGGCATCGCCCGCTACCCGGACGACGCCACCACCGCTGACCGGCTCATCGAACGCGCCGAGGAAGCGCTGCACCTGGCCAAATCGCGCGGCGGCAACGCGGTCAGTGTCTACTATCGCGAGCGCCGCACCTTCATCCGCTTCGACCTCGGTCGCGGGCCGGTGCGCCTCCAGGTGAGTCCCGCCGTGGCCGCGACCACTGCGGGCGGCGCGGCGGCGTCGCCGCGCAACATCAGCAGGGGAGGCCTGCTGTTCGAGAGCGACGTGCCCTACGCCATGGGCGTCGAAGTGGTCATCGTCTGCGAGGATCCGCAACGGGGCGCGCGCATGACGTTGCCGGCCCGTGTGGTCCGGGTCGAGGAGATCGAGGATCAACCGGGGCGCTACGAGGTCGGCGCGGCGTTCCTCGTCGAGTGGGAGCACCAGGAGTCGGAGATCACCGATTTCCTGCGCCGTGCCGGGGCCGCTGCCTGACCATGGAGCGGGTGGTTCTCGGGATCGATACCGCCACCCGGGAGGCCAGCATCGCGCTCGCAGGACCTTCGGTCGTCGCGGTTAAACGCCTTCCCGAGGGGGCATGGCACGCGCGCGAGCTGCTGTCGGCGATCGAGATCATGCTGCGCGAGGCGGGCCTGACGAAGGGCGACATCGGGGGCATCGGCGTCGCGGCCGGACCGGGGTCCTTCACCGGGGTCCGTATCGGTCTCGCGACCGCGAAGGGGCTCGGGTTCGCGCTCGACATCCCCGTCGAGGGGATGTCGACGCTCGAGGCGATCGCGCGCGCCGTCGCGCCGGCGCTCGGCGGGCGCGCGGCGGTCATCTGCGCGGCGCTGGGGGCCGGCCGCGGGGAGGTTTACGGCGCCCTCTTCACGGCCGGAGCGGCCGGGATCACCCGCCTCTCTCCCGACGCGGCCTGGCGGCCGGAGGATCTCGCGGAACGCCTGCCCTCGGGCGCGGTGACGGCGGGTGACGGCTCGCCGGCGTTGCGCGCTGCCGGCGCCGGCGGGGCGGATACGGGTCTGCCACCGCTGGCGCCGGCAATCGCCACCCGCGTCCGCGAGATGATCCCCGCCGGGGTCGGTTACCGGGCCGGAGGCCCGGGTCCCAACTATGTCCGGCCCGCGGACGCCGAGGCCGCCAGGAAGCGGTCGTGATGTCCCCGTGGCGCCGGGCATCGCGAGCGTTGCGGATTGCCCCCCTCGACCTGGATGACCTGGCCGACGTCGCCGAGATCGAGCGCCTCTCCTTTCCGACCCCCTGGAGCCTGTCGTCGTTCCGCTATGAGATGGTCGAGAACCCCTATGCAACGCTGTTTGGCGTCTGGCCGGACGGCGGGCCGGTCGTCGCTTTCGCCTGCGTGTGGGTCATCGACCAGGAGCTCAAGATCAACAACATCGCCGTCCACCCGCGCTGGCGTGGCCGCGGGCTGGGGGGAAAGCTCGTCGATCACATCCTGGCGTTCGGACGCGATCAGGGGTGCACCGAGTCGACCCTCGAGGTGCGCCCGAGCAACGGACCCGCCCTCCGGTTGTACGGCCGGATCGGGTTCCGGGTCGTGGGACGCCGGCGTGGGTACTACAGCGATACCCACGAGGATGCCCTGGTCATGTCGTGCCCGCTGGAGCCGCGCGGCGCGGGGTGACCGACGGGCTGGCCGGCGCTCCGCGCCCCGGGGACGTCCGCCGGAGCGGGCCGCAGGTCCGACCGCCCACGAGCCTTGCAAGCGGGGATCCGGGGTGTTAGACTTGCCGCAGATGTGGCCCGCGATCGACGCACGAACCGCGCCCGAAACCCCACCCAAGCAGGAGGTTGGAACGATGGTGCATAACCACGATGACCTCAGGCGGGATCTCGCCGAACATGATCCGGAGTTCCGGAAACTCATGGACGAGCACGCGACCTACGAGTCCCGCCTCGAGGAGCTTCAGGGCAAGGCTTTCCTCGAGGATGCCGAGAGGGTTGAGACGGTCAATCTGAAGAAGCAGAAGCTCAATCTGAAGGATCGAATGGAGCGCATGCTGCGGGAGCACATCGACAAGATGACGGGGTCAACCGTCCGGCACTGAGCCGGGCACCCCGAGGCCCCTCGCGGGCCGCCGGGATGAAGGGGTGTGTCCGACGCACCCCTTTTTTTTCGCAGGTCGCCGATGCCACTCGCCGTCCAGTCCATGCCCTACCTCGCGGCCCTGGCGATCGCCGGAATCGTCCTGGGAATCCCCTTCGGTGTCCGGGGGTGGGGCCCATGCCTGCTGGTGGCCGCCTTCGTGGCCTTCTTCTTTCGCGATCCGGAGCGTAGGACGCCGGAGGGGGAGGGTCTCGTGGTGTCACCGGCCGACGGCCGCGTCACCGCGGTCGAAGCGGGACCATCAGGGACACGCGTCTCGATTTTCCTGTCGGTTTTCAACTGCCACATCAACCGCTCGCCGGTGGACGGCGAGGTTATTGCGGCCACCTACAGCCCCGGACGCTTCCGACCCGCCTGGGATCCCCGTGTCGACCGCGAGAACGAGCGCAATCACCTGGTCATCCGCGCCGCCGACGGCGAATACGGGGTGACGCAGATCGCCGGAATCCTCGCGCGCCGGATCGTCTGCACCCGTGGGGCGGGTTCGCGGGTGCGCCGGGGAGAGCGGATAGGATTGATCCAGTTCGGATCGCGCACCGACCTGCACCTGCCGCCGGGTGTCGACCCGGTCGTCCGCCCCGGGGACCGGGTGCGCGGGGCGATTTCGGTCCTGGCACGGAGCGTGACGGCCGGTGCGGCGGCAGCCGGAGCGCGCACCGCAGCGGGCGGTGACGCGTGAGGGCCCGGGCGCGCGTCCGGGTGCGGCGCGGGGCCTACATCATCCCCAGCCTGTTCACCACCGGCAACCTCCTGTGCGGCTATATCGCCGTGGTGCGGAGTCTCGAAGGGCAGTTCGAGTGGGCGGCCCTGGCCATCTTCATCGCCGCGCTCCTGGACCGGGTCGACGGCTGGGTGGCCCGGCTGACCCGCAGCTCGAGCGACTTCGGGATCCAGCTCGACTCGCTCGCCGACGTCATCTCGTTCGGCATGGCCCCAGCCCTGGTGGTGTACCTCTGGGCCCTGGCCCCGCTGCCCAAACCGTGGTCGCTGGCGCCATTCCTCTATCTCGCGGCGGGTGCGACGCGGCTCGCGCGCTTCAACATCCAGGCCCCCTCCCAGGACCGGCGCTTCTTCGTGGGGCTGCCGATCCCCGCGGCGGCGTGCGTCCTGGCGGCGTGCGTCTTCTACTCCCCGGCACGGGTCGTCGACCCGCTGGCGGCGATCCTGGTCTCCCTGCTGGTGGTCATCCTCGGCGCCCTGATGGTGAGCCGGCTGCGCTACCGCTCCTTCAAGGAGATCGATATCCGGAGCCGCGTGCCCTGGGTCATGGTCGCGGCCATGGCGCTGGTGTTCTTCGTCGTCGCCGCCTCGCCTCAGGTGATCGGGCTGGCGCTCGCCTCCCTGTACCTGCTCTCGGGACTGGTGCCGCGGCGCGCGTCGTCGATCCGGGCGGAGCCGCGCCCGGCCGCGGCCGCGGGGGGACCCCATGCCGGTGGCTAGAAAGCCGCCCGCGGTGCGCAAGGCGCACGTCGCCCTGTTCGACGCCACGACGCTCGTGGCCAAGGGGGTGAAGGACCGTCTCGTCGACCGGGAGTTCCCGATCGCCTCGGTGCACCTCTACACTTCGAGCGACGACCCCGAGGCCAACCTGACCGAGTTCGCGGGTGAGGCGATGCTCGTGGCGCAGCCCGACGTCGACGCGCTCGGGGCGATCGACGTGGCGTTCTTCTGCGGCTCACGCGCCGAGGGCGAGCGTTACATGGATTGGCCCGCGGCCAAGGGGTTCGTGGGGATCGACCTCACCACGGCCTCGCGCGTGCGCCCCGATGTGCCGCTCGTCAACGCGTCGGTCAATCACGGGACGCTGCCGAAGGGGCCCGGACTGGTGGCGGCGCCCCGGCCGATCGGGCTCATGCTGTCGACCGTTCTGGCGGCGATCGAGCGCGGCTGCGGGCTGCGCGAGGCGGCGGCGGTCGTCCTGCAGCCGGTGTCCGAATGCGGCGAAGAGGGCATCGGCGAGCTCTACAAGCAGAGCCTGGCGCTGCTGAACTTCCAGGACATGCCGACCGAGCTCTTCGGCCGCCAGGTCGCCTTCAACCTGGTCCCCGATTTCGCCTACGGCGGCGCCGGAACCCCGGGAGCCGGGACGCCCGCCGAGATCGAGCGCGAGGTCGCACGCATCACCGGCGGTGGGTTCGCGCTGTCGGTCGCCGTCGTCGTCGCCCCGGTGTTCCACTGCCACGCCGCCATGGTCCGCGTGGTCCTGCCGGCCGGCCGCGCGGTCGCGGACCTCGAGGCGGCGCTCGGTGCGGCCGGCGACATCCGCCTGGCGAAGACCGGTGGTGCGATCACCCCGGTGGAGCGCGCCGGCGAGGCCGGCATCCTCCTCGCCGGCCTGCGCCCGGCGGGTGCCGAGGAGGCCTACTGGCTCTGGGTTGTGAGCGACAACCTCACGTCGGGTGCGGCGCTCAACGCCGTGCGTATCGCCGAGGCCGTCTGGGCGCGCCCCATGGGGCGAAAGGAGGAGGCGTGACGTCGATTCGCTCGTGGTTGCCGGCGGCGGCCTGCCTGGCCGCCTTCGCGGCGCCCGCGCTCGCCCAGGATCTCAAGCGTCCCGAGGAGCAGCTGGCCGCCATCTACGCCCTCCGCATCCAGCTCGAGATCGAGCAGATTCAGCTCGATGGCGATCTGCAGCGTTACGCGGCCGTCGCCCCGGCGCGCGAGGAGGCCCGGGCGAAGGTGCGCCGGCTCTCCGAGGAGCTCGACGACATGGTGCAGGGGCAGGCCGAAGCCACTCCGGAAGAGATCCAGAATCGCGAGGCGGAGGTCGCGCGCGCCGAGAAGGACCTCGAGGTGATCGCGTCCGAGGCGCGCGAGCTGCGTGGCCGCATCCGCTCGTCGCACGATCGGATTGCCCTGCTCCAGGACCGGCTCGGACGGCTGCGCAAGGCGCTGCCGTCCGACAACGAGTCGCTCACCGGCTCCTGGGATATCACCTACCTGCCGAGCGGCGACAAGGGTGTGTTCACGCTGCGGCAGTCGGGGACGCTGCTGGTCGGCGAGTACGTCCTCGAAGGCGGCTGGCGGGGCAGCCTCCAGGGGACGATCGTGAACGCGAAAATCCTCCTGCACCGCATCGATTCGAAGCTCGGCCACTCGCAGAATCTCGAGGGATCGCTGTCGCCTGAAGGCCGCACCATCCGCGGCAACTGGCAGAATTTCATCCTCTCCGGAGGGCAGCCTTCCGCCGGCAACTGGGTGGCGCAGAAGCGGGAGCGGGCCGACTCCTGAGTCCATGGGCTTCCCCTTCTTCATCGCCCGGCGGTATCTGCTCGCGAGCCGCAAGCAGGCCGTGGTCTTCGTCATCTCCCTGATCTCCGTGCTCGGGGTGATCGTCGGGGTCGCCGCGCTGGTCGTGGTTCTCGCGCTCATGACCGGCTTCCAGGAGCAGATCC